>Ga0172377_10001113_pt1 | contig 26631 bp, 30 predicted proteins | sample Pumphouse3metaG_FD_119749 | JGI IMG/M metagenome (GOLD analysis project Ga0172377, IMG submission 119749) | Leachate microbial communities from a municipal landfill in Southern Ontario, Canada - Pumphouse #3 metaG | ecosystem: Engineered > Solid waste > Landfill > Unclassified | place: Canada... | reverse complement strand
GTTTCGTGGGAACATACGAGGCTCAGGATTTCGGCAGACTTGGCATAAGGCCGAAGCAATCTCCCTCCAACGTCTTTGCGAACCCGCCAAAGGCGGGTGAAGCCCTTCGTTTCGTGGGAACATACGAGGCTCAGGATTTCGGCAGACTTGGCATAAGGCCGAAGCAATCTCCCTCCAACGTCTTTGCGAACCCGCCAAAGGCGGGTGAAGCAATCTCAATAAATACAATAATATATAAGATTGCTTCGGTCGCTTCGCTCCCTCGCAACGACGTAAAAACGCTGTTTCGCAGAACTCTATGTTCTCAAGGAAGTTTTTATGAAACGTAAGGACGGGCAAAATATTGGAGCTCTTCCCAATATTTTGCCCGGACCGCGGCGGAATATTTTTGTTTCGGAAGAACGGGAAAATTTATTTCCCCGGGATTACGATACAAAAATATCAAGCGATCGCCGATGTGGCAACCGCCCTTATCGATCGCTTGCCATAAAAAACCCCCTTTTTCTGTTCTCAAGGGGGTTTTTTATGGTGCCGCGGGACGGAATTGAACCGCCGACACAAGGATTTTCAGTCCTCTGCTCTACCGGCTGAGCTACCGCGGCACCCGGTTTATGAGATTATAACATAGCTCCGGATTATGGCAAGCGGAAATCTTTCTCGGAATTTAAGTCTTGGATATTTGGGGATCTCCCCGGAATGCTACTCTTATGTGTTACTCCCAAGTTCCGACAGCAGCTCAAAAGTCTTTCGTTGTTGGTATTCTATCGAAGCCTCTCTAAAAGTCTCTCTGTCACAACCTGTTTCTTGCTGTCTGTCCTCTATCTCTTGTATTTCTGTTTCCAGCATCATGACGAACTCCTCGGAAGGATCAATGAACCGCGCTCCGATAACGCATAGACCGTCATTAAGAGCCTCCACATGAGCGACAATAACTTCCATCTCGAACATTTTATTTCTGAGGAAGACTCTAAAATCAAGCTTCTGTCCCTTATAAAGCTCTTCCTCCGTCACGAAACTCGCTCCGCCGTTACTTATGTCCTCAAGCTGAACAAGTTTCCTGTTTTTTTCCTTGTCCTGCTCCGCACAATAAGCAACATTATACCTGGAATAAGCTCTTCTTTCTTCCATGACACCTGTATTCTATCACTATTGAGGGCTTCTGTAAAGTTAATTATAAAAAAGCAGGTTTATCGGAGGTTTTTTCTTCGCATCTTGTTGATTCTATAAGTCCAGAAATTTTTCCGCTTCAGAAAGAAAATTCTTTATCTCTCCCGGCGAATTTTTTATCACACAGCCGGCAACATCAGGGTGCCCGCCGCCGCCGTACTCCCTGGCAAGCAGTCCAACATTAATCTCTTTTTTAGACCGCAGGCTTACTCTTAATCTGCCTCCGTTCTGTTCCCTGAAAAACACAACTATATCCACTCCGCTTATCGCCCTTATTTCATCGGGGACAGGGTCTACATCCCTGTCTTTTCCGCCTGTAGATTTGAAGTCCCGGGACTTCACTGTGGTCCATGCAAGACGCCCGTCCGCAATAAATTTGCATCTCGACATACACAGTCCCGCAAGTACCGCGGCCTGCCTGTTCTTCTTCCAAAAGACTGTCTCTACAAGATCGTTAAAGTCGACCCCTGTCCGGATAAGAGACTCGCATATACCGAAAGTCCTGGCATTTACCGAAGGCAAACGGAACGATCCGGTCTCCACAATTATCGACGTTAGAATGTTCCGGGCTATATCCCGGTCTATATGCACTTTAAGTTTGTTAAGAAGAGTATAGACCATCTCTCCCACCGCCGCCGCGGAAACGTCGATAAGAGAGATGTTTTCATAGGGCTCCCTGAGACTATGATGATCAATGGCGAGTATAAGCTTGGCCCTTTTCCGCAAATCTTCAAGAACGGGACCCACCATATCTCCGGAATTGCAGTCTACCGTTATCGCGAGATCTACGTTTTTGCTGAGCTTTCTTTTTGCCCTCTCCGCTGCGGGCAGGGTGGAATATTGCGGAGGGATCTCTTCCGGGCTTATCAGGGTAACCGTCTTGCCGAACTTCTCAAGGCCTAAGCCCAAAGCCAGCATAGACCCGACCGTGTCTCCGTCGGGATTAACGTGACATGATATCGCAATGGTTGCCGCCTCTTGTACGGCTTTTACAGCATATGCCAGCCCTCTCATCGAAATGGTTACATTTCCTTGATAACTTCCTGCATCAGGGGCAGGACCGCTTCAACTTCTTCCTTGGTCAATCTTCCAAGCTTGGCAAATCTGTATTCTCCTTCCGCGTTCCTGTTTTCCCGTGATATCTGCATTTTTTTCTGGCCGTTATTGTACGAAAAAACGCTGACGGTTATACGGTCAGGTCCTTCTTCCCAGACCTTCTTGGCCATACATACATCAAGACTGCTGTCATAGGGCATATCTTCCTCCTTTGTTATTAAACTATGGCCTCTGCAAAATATACTTTTATCCCGTCTTTGCTATGAACGAACGAAGTGAGTGACGAAGCCCTTCGTATCGTGATAAAGTCTATGGCTCAGGATTCCGCCAAACTTAGCATAGGGCCGAAGCAATCTCCCTCCAACGTCTTTGCGAACCCGCCAAAGGCGGGTGAAGCAATCTCCCTCCAACGTCTTTGCGAACCCGCCAAAGGCGGGTGAAGCAATCTCAGTAAATACAATAAGTTATAAGGTTGCTTCGGTCGCTTCGCTCCCTCGCAATGACGTGAAAACGCCATTTTGCAGAACTCTTTAAACTGCCATTCTTTTTTTGATATCCGATTCATATGTCTCGGTGAACTTTATTATCTTGTCCATTGTAATAACCGACTCAACGGGAAAAGCTCCGGCCGCTGTTTCTCCGGAAAGCATTACAAAATCGGTCCCGTCAAGTATAGCATTGGCTACATCGGTAACTTCGGCCCTTGTCGGACGGGAATGTTCCGTCATATGTTCAAGCATCTGAGTAGCCGTAATAACCGGTTTCTTTTTGCGGTTACACTTGTATATTATCATTTTCTGTATGACCGGTATCATGTGTATGGGGACGGCTATCCCCATGTCTCCCCTGGCTATCATTATCGCGTCAGAGGCGTCTATAATATCGTCTATATTTCCTATCGCCTCCCTGGATTCTATTTTAGCGATTATCCGGCATTGCGGCAATTTTTGTTTAACCCTGTTCTTTATAGTCCTGACATCCGCGGCAGTTCTTACAAAAGATTGAGCCATATAATCCACTTTATGGTCTACGCCGAACTTAAGGTCCCTGATGTCTTTTTCGGTCACTCCGGAAAAAGGTATTTTTACTCCGGGCATGTTGACCCCTTTTCTCTCCTTAAGAAGTCCCCCTTCGATCACAACAGCCGATATTTTTTTCTCCGTACAGCTTTTGACCTTCAATATGATATTCCCGTCGTCTATATATATCAGCTGATCCTTTCCTATTTTCCTAAAATCCCCTTCATAGTCCATAGGTATCACCGCGCTGTCTCCGTTGTCGGATCCTCCGGTGATAACAACCCTGGAATTTTTTTTCAAAAACTTTCCCTCTTTACCCGAAAACTTCGAGATCCTTATTCTGTATCCCTCCAGATCCTGGAGTATCTCTACATGTCTTCTGTACTTCGCGTTTATACGCCGGATAACTTTTATTTTCTCAAGATGTTCCGCATGCGTACCATGTGAAAAGTTTATCCTCGCCACATTGAGACCTGAAGCTACCATACGCCTGAGAACACCGTATCCCTGGCTGGACGGGCCTATTGTGGCTATGATCTTTGTCCGAGCTCTTCTGTTGATCTTTCGTTTTTGAATTCCCGCCGCAGCGTATTTCACAACTAACTCCCCTTCCCCGGAGAACTTAATTGCTCCGGGTAGTCAGCGCTTTCTTTACAAAACCTCTTCCGCTTCTTGTACTATACCGTCTATGAGCTCTTTTACTGTAACAATGTTTTTTATCTCAGATACCCGGGAACCGGCCAGTACAAGCGCGTTATCCATATCCCCTTCCGCCGCGTCTATGAGGGCTTTCGCTATACAGAAGGGAGCCTCGTTAGGGTCGCATGTTCTCAAACACCTGTAAACACAGCTTATGGGTTTTCGCTCGCCTCTCAATACATCTTCCACAAATTTGGTCTTAAGGACTTTTGCCGGCATGCCTACGGGGCTCTGGATAAACACCAGGGAACTTTCATCTGAATTCACATAAAGGTCCTTGAACGCCCGGGCAACCGAACATTCTTCTGTAGCTACGAATCTAGTTCCCATTTGCACTCCACCGGCGCCTAACTTCAGGAATTTCGCCAGATCTTTACCGTCAAATACCCCTCCCGCGGCTATAACCGGGATCTTTTCTTTTTTTACCTTTTCATATTCCCTTACCGCCTCTATAACTTCTTTGAGAGTCTGTTCCAAACTTGTCAAATTACCAGCCTTTAATTTTTCAATGGAATGTCCTCCTATGTGCCCCCCCGACAAAGGGCCTTCCACTATGACCGCGTCGGGAAGAACATTGTATCTTCTTTTCCATGTACGAGCCACTACATCCATTCCTCTTGCCGACGAGATCAGGGGAATAAGCTTGACCCCGGAACCTTCTGTATATTCAGGTAATCTTAGCGGAAGTCCAGCGCCGGAAATTATAAAATCGACTTTTTCTCCGGCGGTGGCCCGGGCAATATCTTCATAATTGCTCAAAGCGACCATAATGTTGACCCCTATCACTCCGGAAGTCATCGTTCTCGCAAGTCTTATGTCTTTTTGCAGATATTCTCTGCAGGCTCTGGGAATATCTTCCCGGTTCTTCATGTTATCGGGCGGAAGGCCCACGCTTGCTATGGTTCCAGCGGCTCCGCATTCGGCAACAGCCGATGCAAGGCGGGAAGTGGAGACTCTTACCCCCATACCACCCTGTATGATGGGCACTTTTATCGTAAGATCCCCTATTTCGAGGGGTTTAAGTTTTGTTTTCATTGAATACCTCTTCTCATCTTCTTATTCTTCTTTTTGTCCTCTCCGGTACCTTTTTTCTCGCGCCGCGGAAAGGTCTTTTTTTGCTTCCGGAAGAAGAAATAAATTTCTCAGCGGGAAAATCAGGATGCTCCAGAATAGGAAGAGAGGTCTTGATAAGCCTTTCTATATTTCGAACGTCGTTCCCCTGTTCGGGAGTAGCAAAAGAGATCGCCCTTCCTTCCAAACCCGCCCGGCCCGTACGGCCTATTCTATGCACATAATTTTCCGTGTCATCGGGAAGATCAAAATTTATGACCAGCTCTATTCCGGTAACGTCTATCCCTCTCGCGGCAATATCCGTAGCCACAAGTATTCTGTATCTCCCCCGTTTAAATCCTTCCAGAGCTTCTTTTCTCTGCCCGAGGGTTCTGTCTGAATGTATTTCGGCGGCTCGATGCCCCATATTCTTAACCGTTGAGGTTATCTTTTTTGCGCCAATCTTTGTCCTGGAAAAAACCAGGACAGATCCCTTATATTCACTCAATATCTTTCCCAAAATACGTTTTTTATCTTCTTTTTTTACTATGAAAAGTTCCTGCGAAACTTTTTCGGCGGCGGTTCCCGACGGAGCGACTTCTATGTGTACAGGAAGTTTCATCTCTGTGGAAGCTATCTTTAGTATAGTCCCGGGGATGGTCGCGGAAAAAAGCATTGTCTGTCTCTCTTTCGGTATAAAACTAAGTATACGTTTTATGTCCGGCAGGAAGCCCATGTCCAGCATGCGGTCAGCTTCGTCAAGGATCAGTATTTCCACATCGGCAAGTTTAATCGTTTTCTGCTGTACGTGATCCATAAGCCTGCCGGGAGTGGCAATTATAACTCTGGGCTTTTTTCTCAGTTCAGAAAGCTGTTTGTCCATGGACGCCCCGCCGATTATTACAACCGTCTTCAACCCGAAAGCCGGAGCTATTTTCCTAAAGGTCTCATCTACCTGTAAAGCGAGTTCACGCGTGGGAACGAGGACCAGGCAACGTCCTTTTTTCCTGAGAAGGCCCTGAACGCTGGGTACCGCGAAAGCAAGAGTCTTGCCTGTTCCGGTTTGCGCTATTCCTATAACATCCTCGCCTTCAATAGCGGCTGGAATTGCCTTGTACTGTATGGGGGTAGGCACCGTAAATTTCATTTTGTCAAGAAGGTCCAGCATACGCGGCGCTATCCCCATATGATAGAACGAATTACTTCCGCCATTTTGATCTTTCATTTTGTTTTCCTTTTTTATATTTTTTATTTTTTTGCGGCCTGTTCACCATATCTACTTTCCAAAACCTAAAGCCGACGCTGCGACGAGGCATGAAAAACCCATAAGCGCCGCGCCCGATATCCTGTTAAAGATCTCAAGAGCGGAGAAACTGAACCTTGAGCGTAGAGCGTTGACCGCCCAGCTTAACAGGAACCAGCACAAAGCCGCTCCCGCGATAACTCCAAGCACCATGGCCGTCGGTGCCAGTAGACCCGCATCCTCATGCCCCAATCCCAATATGGCGAAAACCGCGCCGAATATTACAACCGTTACGGGGTTACTCAAAGTAACAAGGACAGCTGAGACATAATATTCCGCGAGATTCTTCTGCTTTGTCTCATCTTCCGTAAAATATACCTTTGTCAGCATTACCCTTATACCGACTATCGCCAGAAAGACCCCTCCGGCAAGCGTGAGCCATAGCCGATTAGCCGACAGGAATGACGTTATTACTGTTATGCCGTAGGCCGCTACAGCGGCATAAAACCCGTCCCCGGTAACCGCTCCAAGCCCTGAAACAAACCCCGCCATCCGTCCGCCGGAAAGAGTGCGATTAACACACAATATCCCTATAGGCCCTACCGGAGCCGCTATAAGCAAGCCTATTATAAGGCCTTTTAAAAAAAACATGTTTTCCATTTACTATCGGTCAGGAACCTGAGTATTCCGTTAAACTTGTTCAATCCGGCGGGAAAAAGTGGAGCATATCATCATATCCTGTTCAGAAGGTCTTTTTTCTTTCCTGAAAATTCTTCTTCCGAAAGAACTCCCTTATCTTTTAACGCCTGAAGCCGTTCTATTTTTTCATAAATATCTATCGCAGTTTCTTTCCGGGAGCCGTCTTCATCGAGAAATACTGATCTTTCTTTTCTTTGTTGTTCGATGACAGGGGCTTTTTCTTCATCCCTATCCGGAGACATCCCTGAATGTTCCTGTTTTGTTTTCTTTTTCCCTGATCTTTTAATGAACAATGTTGTCAAACCAAAGGTAATGATAATCGCCGCTAAAATTTTTACGAGATCTAAGTTGCCGGGATTTTTGTCATCTTTTCCTCGAGAAGAAGGTTTTTCGGTATCCAGTACCGCTACGGCCGTTCTTCTCTCCGGCGCGGAGGCATCTATTCCCATCTCACGCCTGACATTCGCCCTTATCTCCGCCTGCAGATCTTGAAGGCTTCTTGTTTGAGCATGGCAGTTAAATCCGAGGTACCCGATAAGCAAAGCAGCCAGAAGCGAAAAAAATATCCCCGATCTTCCACACATAGCTTATCCCCCTTTCATAAAGACCATCTTTACGGTCACATGCGCCTTATCCTGCCACGGCCAAAGCATTACCAGTACAAGCGTCGATTCGTCCCGCTTCATATATAAAGTCTGCGTCTTTTCTATCCCTCCGTACTCATCCGTCATCATCGCGTGTTCGTCTGTGGCTTTACTTCCCGGGGGTTTTGCCGCAGGGCCCAGAGTTTCTTCGAATATTTTTTCCCATGAGGCTATGTCTTTTGCATACACTACAAGTTCTATATATTCGGGGTCTTCCCGACGGTTCTCATGCACATCAAGACCATCAGCCATTCTCAATATTTCGTCTATCATTTTTTTTCGCTATTTCCTTTCCTTATTATCATTCTCCCGGACGAAGCGAACTCCTTTTTCTCTTTCTGAATATGTCCCTTGCCAGCATCTTCCCGCCTCTCTCATACATCATTTCGTAGCTTTTTTCTTCGGGCATACCCGCTTGTTTCAAGGTGACCATTGTCTCCCCCTCAAGGAGTTCGTTATCCGTCCCGGCATCGCTTATCTGATAGTTAATGAACTTTCTGGCGTAATTTTTACTTCCCCGTGTCGCCAGATCCATCACTATGGCGCCGGCGCTGTGAATATTTGTTATAGGCGCTTTTTCCATCCACACATATTCGCTTATTTCGGCTTTGAACACTATATCGGCCGCATCTTTGGACTCTACAACGTCGAACTTGGTGGATATTCTGTTTTCAAACATTTTCTTTACCACCTCTGTCGATCTCTCTTCGCTTATTTTCGGGTTATCTGTAGCATTCGTCACTTTCTCCACATATATCTTTACCGGTTTGCGTGACGATGTAACATCTTCCCATTTTTTGTACTCCCCGGCCATGACTGATGATGAGACCAAAAGAACCGCAACAGCCGCTGATGCCGCTATCATTCTGTACATTTCACCCCCCTATTTTTGGTATTGCTTTATTCTCTGACACAAAACCTGTCAAAACAAAAATATCGCCGCGGCAAGGACTGTAGTAAAATCTCCCTCAGACCCTATAACCGCTGTCTGGGTTATGTTGCTCGCGCGGACTATCTTGTCGCTGAGCTGGTATATAGCCCTATTCTCGTCCCATGACCTTTGTTCGTCAAATTCTAATCCAAGAGTAGAGGCCAACATCGCCGCCGCGATGTCTTCAGCAAAATCCCCGGCGGTTTTTTCGTTCTGACCGTAGGCGTGATGCTCGCTCAGATACCCATAAGCGTTGGGATCGGCCGGGACTGCGCATCCCACGCTTGCGGCTATAAGCCTGTGCGCTTCATTGGAAGCGCATCGCGCCATTACGGCAAACGTGACCATGCCCGGACAAAGTTCCTTTACCCCTTCACTCCGTGATATTACCTGGCAAGAAGGCGACAGAATACTTGATACCGAGACCAGATTACATTTTTCTATCCCCGCGTCCCTCAGCGCCAATTCAAAACTTCTAAGTTCCGCTTTCTGGGTACCGACTCCCTTGGTAAAAAAAACCTTTTTGGGAACCATCTGTTTGGTCTGATGAAACATGTTCCGCCTCCTTTTTCCCTGCTTCCGCCTTAGAACGGTTATCATTCTACCTTTTATCGCCGCATATGTAAACAACCGCTTTGGTTTTTCAAAAGGTGCGATAAAAATCGGGTTCGGGGGAGAATCAGAGCTCGATGTCATCCGTTTTCTTAACGCATACGGCCGGGAGAAGTGCCGGAGATCTTCTTACTATGTATCCTATAGCCAAGTACACCGCCCCGAGAACAGAGGAGGCGAGAGCAAAACTCAGTAAAGGCGAGGCTGTAACCGCGTAAGCGCCTATTAGGGCAAGAACAAATACCAAAAGAGGAATAGCATAAAGGATCAAGTACACTCCTATCATGGAGGACGGGTTAACCTCTATCTCCAGAATATCCCCCTCTTTAGGGGAACTCATTCCCCCTAAAGGCACAATGAAACTTCTGCTTTTAGATGCCCCGCAGGAACAGCACCCGGAACATTTTTCGTTCGGGACAGTTCTTACAAGCGCTTCGCGTTCTTTTGTGCTTATCACTACTGCCTTTTCTTTCAATTCGCGCCGTCCTTTTTTTTCGGAATTTTCAGGCGGTTCATCCTTTCTTTGATGGTTTTCTCATACCCCAATTCTCCGGGGACATAATAAGTTTTCTTATCCGGCGCGTATTCCTGCTCCACATAATGCCCTTCATAGGAATGGGCGTATTTGTATCCTACACCCCGGCCCAGAGATTTCGCGCCTTTGTATCCTGTCGACTTAAGATGATCTGGCACTTCGCGCGTCCTTTCCCCCTTCACATCTCCGATAGCTTTGTCTATGGCCTCGTAGGAAGAATTGCTTTTCGGGGCGCATGCAACATAGATCGTGGCCTGCGCAAGGGGTATCCTTGCTTCCGGAAAACCAATGAACTCGGAAACCTGCATTGCCGCGTTCGCCAGAACAAGGGCCTCGGGATCGGCGTTCCCAACGTCCTCAGACGCGCAAATAACAAGCCGCCGGGCGATAAACCTCGGATCTTCCCCGGCTGTGATCATTTTCGCGAGCCAGTAGATAGCCGCGTCGGGGTCTGAGCCCCTCATACTTTTTATATACGCGCTTGCGGCGTCATAATGCGCGTCTCCGTTTTTGTCGTATACTATGCTCTTTCTCTGGATAGAGTCTTCCGCGACGGAGACCGTAATTGCCACCCGTCCGTCTTTTCCGGGAGGAGTTGTAATAACCGCTATTTCAAGAGCTCCCAAAGCGCGCCTCGCGTCACCGTCCGACATCCCGGCTATATGTTCCAGAGCCTTCTCGTCCACGATGACTCCGGAATTTCCAAATCCGCGCTCTTTATCTTGCAGCGCCTTTTTTAGAAGCCAGATAATTTCACTATCCTCCAGCCTCACGAACTCGAACACCTGGCTCCTAGAAAGAAGCGCCGAGTTCACGGAAAAAAAAGGGTTCTCCGTGGTAGTTCCTATTAGAATAATGTTTCCCGTTTCGATTTCCGGAAGAAGTATATCCTGCTGGGCCTTGTTGAACCTGTGTATCTCATCAAGCAGAAGTATGGTCTTTTTATCGTTAAGCACCCTTTTCTTCCCGGCAGAATCTATAACTTCGCGCATTTCGGCGACATTGCTTGAAACAGCGTTCTTTCTCACAAAATCTCCGCCGGTCTTTCTCGATATTATCCCGGCAAGGGCGGTCTTTCCTGTCCCGGGAGGGCCGTAAAAAACTGCCGAACTTATACTGTCGGCCTCTATGGCCCTTCTTAAAAGTTTACCTTCTGCGAGTATATGTTTCTGTCCGGCGAAATCCTCAAGCTTCTCGGGGCGCATCCTGGCAGCAAGAGGCAAATGCCTGGCTTCTTCAGACGCTTTCTCAAAAAGATCCATGTGCCCTCTTCATTTTAGGTTTTCAGATACGTTCACATCTTCCCAAACAGTACATTAAAAACAGGGCCGGATATTATCCGGCCCCCGGACCATAATGCCGTCCAAAAGAAAGAGAATTATCGACCTGGTAATCCAGGTGGGTGCCCTCCCGGTTGCCCCAAGAGGCGTCCGAAGTCAGGCTCCCAGTTCGAAAGCATTGGTCAAATTCTCTGTTCCCAGTCACGAACACCACAGACCCGCACATATAGTATACCACCCCCGCAAGACCCAAGCAAACTTTCCCGCTGTGTCATAGTGTCAAGAAAGTTGCAGCACCGATGATACAAGGGTCTGGCATTCCCTGCGAGGAACGCAAAGATTTTCCCGGCGAGAAAATCTTCGCTCGACGGACGACCTCGCTCCCCCTATGGCCCGTGCCATAGGGGACCATGCCCGCTCGGTCGTCCAACGCCCTCTCCGGGAACACCAGACCCTTGTATCTTTACTGCTCCTTAAAACCCAGATAAGACCGGGATCGGCGCTCCCGCTCCTGACTCGCGGAGGGGTCTCTTTGATCAAGGGGTCCCCGTTTGGAATTTTAGACTTTCGTATGTCGTTTTTTGACAAAATACAACACTTGCAGATGTTTGAACCCTCCGAAGCCAAATAAAAAATTTGGCGGAGGAGGGTGAGTTCTGCAAGGTCGAAAAACGACATACGAAAGGCGTTAAGAAATTCCATGGGGAAGGATCGAAGAGACCCCTCCGCGAGTCGAGTCAGTAATCGGATCAGCGAAAGGTTACTTTTAGCTTTGAGGATAGTTGTTCTTTTATTCTGGAATGCATTTCGGAAACTTCCTGGTCGGTAAGGGTCCTCGCGGCAAGGCCGTAGGTAACGCTGAGTGTGACGCTTTTTTTGCCGGAAGGTATCTGCTTTCCTTCATACATATCGGTGATATCCACATTTTCAACCATGCCGGCGCCGGTTTTTTCTACCATGACTTTTATATCCGCGGCGGGAACGCTCTTGTCACAAAGAACGGAGATATCTCTGGACGACGACGGAAATTTTGGTATGGGCGAGTACCTTCCCCTGAGAACGGAATTTTTGAACACTTCCCGGAGTTCTATCTGCGCAACAAAAACATCCTGCGATATCCCGTATATTTCGAGCTTATCCACGGCAACTTCCCCGAGAAACCCTATTTTTACATTGCCCATTAATATTGCCGCCGCGTTTTTTATGCCTTCTATTTTGTCCGACCGGAAACAAAATTCCACTCTGATATGCCGCGCCATATTTTCTAAAACACCCTTCAGTCTATATATATCCGCTTTTTTCTCTCCTTCCATCCAGTTTCTGTAAACATTCCCCGTCATTCCGACGGAAAGAACGGGCATTTCGACGAATTCCTCTTTTTTTTCGGGCCGGCTGTATATTTTTCCCGTCTCAAAGAACATAAGGTCTTTATTTCCCCTGTTAACGTTCCACGCGGCCGCCTTTAACATTCCGTCGACAAGGTGCGGGGTGAGAATCCCCTGTTCCTCTGAAAGCGGGTTCATTATTTTTATCCGCCCTTTAACTAAACCATCGAAAACACCGGCCGACTTTTCGCTTATCAGGCTGTACGTCATTATTTCGTTAAGCCCCATGGCTATAAGCGTTTTTTTTATTTTTTCGTTTACTTGTCTTTCCTTTGACTTGCGGGGGGACCATGGCGCTGGAGTGGGGACTGTATCCGGGATCCTGTCATATCCGTATATCCTGGCCACTTCTTCAACAAGATCCGCCGGACGGGAAATATCCTCTCTAAAAACAGGGACGGACACTTTTATTTTTCCGCTTTCTCCTGGAACGGTCTCCATGCCAAGCCGGCCGAGTATGCCGGCGATTTCCTCTTCCCTGACATTTGTTCCCAGAAGCGCGCTGACTCTCGCTGCATCTATCTCTATTTCTTTCCTATCCTCCCCGTAAGGGCCGCTATCATAAAAAAGCCCGGCTTTGCCGCCCGCCGCTTCCAAAATAAGAGCGGCGGCTCTGTCCGATGAACTTTTTACCGAAGACTTATCCACTCCCCTTTCAAAGCGGTAGCTGGAATCGCTGGATAATCCCAGAACGCGTGATGTTCTCCGTATTGAAACGGGATCGAAATAGGCGCTCTCAAGGAGAATATTCTTCGTCCCTGAAGTCACTTCCGTGTCTTTTCCGCCCATGACACCGGCTATGGCGATGGGCCTTCCTTTGTCGGCAATAACAAGCATATCTGTTTTAAGCTCTCTCTCAACTCCGTCTATAGTAGTTATCTTTTCGCCTTTTTGGGCCTGCCTTATCTCGATTTTTTTACCTTTTATCTTGTCAAGATCGAAGGCATGCATCGGCTGGCCGCTTTCCATAAGGCAAAAATTCGTTATATCCACAACATTATTGACTTTTCTCACTCCCAGACTCGTGAGCCTTTCGGATACCCTGCCGAAACTTTCCCGAACTTTCACGGAGCGTATGATACGCGCCGTGTACCTCGGACAAAGATGGGGAGAGCGGATCTCGAACTCTATAGTATCATCTTTTCCGGAAGCGTATTCTTCTATGACTTTTACAGCCGGCATTTTGATATCTTTACCGAATATCGCCGCCGCCTCGCGCGCGAGGCCCAGCATGTTAAGGCAATCCGGCCTGTTTGACGTTATCTCAAGCTCCATCACAAAGTCGCCGTTCACTTCCTCTATCCCGCCGACTTCCGACCCCGTCATCGTAAGTTTCTCCGCCAGCAACTCCGGAGTTACATCAATATCGATGTAATCTTTTATCCAGTTATAACTTAATTTCATTCCGTCCCTCTATGTAATACGATTTTAATTTAAACAGTACCGCTTCGTAGCAACATTTTAACTGAATTCAAAACACTATCACAATACAGGTCAGATTAAAACCGTGTAACACCCTAAATGAACTGCCTTAAGAACCTTATATCGTTATCATAAAAAAACCTGATGTCATCTATACCGTAAACAAGCATTGCTATTCTTTCGACTCCCATGCCGAAAGCGAATCCCGTATACTCTTCAGGATCATAGCCTACGGCTTTGAACACCGTGGGGTCTACCATTCCGGCTCCCAGTATTTCGAGCCAACCGGAATGTTTACAAACTCTACAGCCGTTTCCCCGGCAGATTATGCAGGTAATATCAACTTCCGCGCTCGGCTCTGTGAACGGGAAAAAATGCGGTCTTAACCTTGTTTTTATATCTTCGCCGAACATTGCCCGGCAAAAACTCGACAGGGTCCCCTTAAGATCGGAGAACTTTATGTCCCGTCCGACCATAAGCCCCTCGACCTGATGGAACATAAAACAATGCGACGCGTCCACGGCATCGGGCCTGTATACCCTTCCGGGCATTATTACCTGAAGAGGCGGCCTCTCGGCCTGCATCACATGTATCTGTACATTAGAGGTATGGCTCCTCAAAAGATATTTGCCTTCAACATAAAAAGTGTCAAAAGCATCCCGCGAAGGATGATCTAAGGGTATATTGAGCGCTTCAAAATTATAGAATTCCGTTTCTATTTCCGGGCCTTCGGCTATGGAAAACCCCATAGATATAAAAATATCGTTTATCCTGTCCATGACCTGTGTAAGAGGGTGAAGAGCCCCCGGGGAAAGACTCGTCCCGGGCAACGTCACATCGAGTTCTCCGGCATTCCCGGCGCTTCTTGCCGACATCCCCTCTTTTAGATCTTCAAGAGCGGACGATATTTTCCCCCTTAGAAGATTGGCTGCTTTTCCCGCCTGTTTTTTTTCATCAGCCGGAAGCGACGCGACGGATTTCAGCACTCCCGTAAGTTCCGCTTTTCTTCCGAGAAACTTCACCTTAACGGCTTCCACTTCTTCGAGACTGCCGCATTCAGCTATAACCGCCTCGAACTCTTTTTCTATCGCCTTTATTTTCTCTAATATGCTCATTTTTCTTTGTCCGTTAAGGACGACCGGAACCTGTCTCTAATTTCCTCTATTCTTTCGTTCTCTCCGAAAATTATTAGAATATCCTTTTTCCCTATTATGTCATCCGCTTGCGGCGTAACATTGATATTATCTTCCTCCAGCGCTTCTCCCGAGGGCGTTTTCTCCGCCTTTTTTTTCATTGCTATGACGTTCACCCCGTAAGAAACCCTCATGTCAAGTTCCCGCAGGCTTTTCCCTATAAATTCTTTCGGAGGAACAAATTCTATTATGCTTGCCCCTCCCGCAAGCCCTATTCTATCCAAAACCGTGTCCGAAAGAGAAACCAGCGTTTCCGCCACCCTTTCTCCGGTATCCTTTTCCGGTAAGATCACTTTCGTCGCTCCGACTTTTTCCAATACTTTCTTATGGGCGTTACTGGTAGCTTTACAGATAATAACAGGTATACCAAGATCTTTGAGGAGCAAAGTTATCAATATGCTCGACTCGACATTGGTGCCCACCCCGCAGACAGCGACATCAACGTTCTGGAGCCCGACGGCTCTGGCGGCTTTTTCATCTACAGCGTCAAGACATACCGCCTTTGTCACGTTTTCCATAACATCGTGCACAAGTTCTTCGTTGGAGTCTATAGCCAGTACCTGCTGTCCCTTTTCCGCCAGGGCTATCGCGACACTGGATCCAAACCGGCCAAGTCCTATTACCGCGTACTGTTTCATCTCTCCCCCCTTACTATCATCATCCTTAGAGTTATGCAAAATGGACTTTTCACGTCATTGCGAGGGAGCAAAGCGACCGAAGCAACCTCATAACTTATTATATATGTTGGGATTGCTTCGTCACTCACTTCGTTCGTTCCTCGCAACGACGGAATAATAGTCCATTTTGCATAACTCCACCATCACCCTACCATTATGTTCTCTTCGGGATACGAATATCTGTCGGCCCGGGGCCTGAACGCCACCGCTAAAGCCAGAGTAAGCGGCCCTATCCTTCCCGCGTACATTGTCAGTATTATACATATTTTCCCGCCAAAACTTAATCCTGCCGTTACTCCCGTAGACAACCCAACCGTACCGAACGCTGACACCACTTCGAAAAACGCGCCCATAAAGTTTCCCGAAATAGCCGGGTTATTCCGCTCCAGATATGTCAGGGCGATCGTAGCCGCAAATATCCAGGCTATAGCGAGAAATATTATAACGATCACTTCTCTTATTATCTGCATCGGCACGGATCTCCCGAAAAACGATGTACGCGCCTTGTTCCTCATTATACCGTAAACCGTCACGGCAAGAACAGCGAAAGTGCATGTTTTTATTCCTCCCCCCGTAGACCCCGGCGATGCCCCGATAAACATAAGAAAGATAAGAACAAGCCGGGCGGGAGAAGCCATGCCGGCTATATTAACAGTATTGAACCCGGCGGTCCTGGCCGTAACAGACTGAAAAAACGACGCCAAAAGGCTTTCACCCATTCCCATTCCCTTTAACAGATTCCCTCTTTCGAAAAGAAATATCAACGCGGCGCCCCCTAAAATGAGAATGGCAGAGGTCGTTATCGCTACTTTAGATTGTAAGCTCAAGTTCTTTGTTCCGCGAGACTTCCGGAACAGCCCGGCTGCGTCCATCAGAACGATAAACCCTATTCCCCCCGCGACAATAAGCCCCATCATGATAATGTTTATCCACGGATCGGCTCTGTATGCCGAAAATGAATCTCCGAACAGTGAAAATCCCGCGTTACAAAACCCTGAGACGGAATGGAATACAGCCTGAGTTAAGGTCTCCGCCGCGGTCCATGACATTGTTGCTCTCCATCTCAAAAAAAGCAGCGCAGCGCCCACCGCTTCTATAGTAAACGTTAATCCCAGAATGTACAGTATAAGCCTCTCCATTCCAAAGACACTATGCCGGTCCATAGAGCTCTTGATTACGTCGGTCTCGCTAAACCCGATCTTACGTCCCATGAGAACCGCAAAGAACGTGGAAAATGTCATTATCCCAAGCCCGCCGATCTGAAAAAGCGCGAACAAGATCCATCTCCCCGCGGAGGAAAAGATCGTTCCTGTGTCTACGACCGTAAGGCCTGTAACACAAACAGCGCTTGTAGAGGTAAAAAGGCCGTCTATAAACGATAGGGAGCCCGGCAAAGAAGTGGCCGCGGGCAAAGAAAGAAGCGCTGCCCCAAGCATTATAACACACAGAAAACTTGCCGCCATTATCTGTGGGGGATTCGGTTTTACCATAGGTTATCTTAAGCTTTAACTTTTTCCGCGAGCTCTTTAAAAGCCTCGGGATCGTTTGCCGCTATGTCCGATATCATCTTTCTGTTAAGCGCTATGCCCGTTTTTTTCATACCGGACATGAACTTATTGTAAGATGTTCCCTGGGCCCTGCAGGCCGCCGTTATCCGGGTTATCCAGAGCGACCTGAAATCGCCTTTCTTCTTTTTTCTGCCGATATAATTGGCAATAAGGCTTTTTCGGACAGCTTCTTTAGCGGTCTTAAGAAGCTTTGACCTTGACCCTACCTGCCCTTTGACGATCTTGAATATCTTTTTTTTACGCCTCAAAGAACTCTTGGCGTGTTTTACTTTGGTCATCTTGTCTCCTTATCTTTTTTGTTTGTTCCAAAGGCGCGAAACGCTCAACCATATGGGAGGAGACCTTTCATCTTTTTCTCAAAAGTCTTGTCCACTATAGTCGAGGCCTTCAGCCGTCTTTTTCTTTTTCTGCTTTTTTTTGTCAGAATGTGCCTCGCGCCTTCCTTCATCCTTTTCACTTTGCCCGTACCCGTGAGCTTAAAGCGTTTCCTGGCACCTTTATTAGTCTTAAGTTTCGGCATCTTTATTTCCCCTTCTTGATTTTTTATTGTTTACGGCAAAACTTAGCCCTGTGTCTCACTTTTTGGGACAATGGTCATTGTCATAGTCCGTCCCATAGACTGAACGTTCCCGTCCACTTCCCCGAGAGTCGATACATCGGCCGCTACCCTGCCAAGAAGCTCCCTTCCAAGCTCTTTATGCGCGTTCTCTCTGCCCCTGAAACGAAGAGATACCCTGACCTTATCTTTCGCTTCAAGGAATTCCTTTATGTGTTTAAGCTTCACGAGGTAATCGTGGTCCTCTATCTGCGGCTTGAACCTTACCTCCTTCATATGCGTAACATGCTGTTTCTTTTTCGCCTGCTTCTGCTTTTTTTTCTGTTCATATTTAAACTTGCTGTAATCCATTATGCGGCAGACGGGCGGATCTACATTCGGAGCTACCTCTACAAGATCCAACCCTGCGTCAAGCGCTTTCTGCATGCCTACCGATATGTTCACCACTCCTAACTGGTTGCCTTCTTCGTCCACCAGCCTTATCTTAGCTGCCCGTATAAGCTGATTTATTCTGGTAGTATCCTGATTTCTCGTAAATTTCCTGCCGTAACTTTTGTTTTCAAATGCGCTAATGATCCGCCTCCCTGTTTATTGTTTTCTTTAAGAAGATCCTTTTGCGGCCGATGCCTCGGAACTATCCGGGCTTTGCCTCCGGGAACTTATTTCCCCGGTAAGATCTTCTATTAACTTGTCTATCGACACAACTCCCATATTACCATTTTTTCTGCTTCTAAGGGACACCGTTAAAGCTTCCATTTCTTTGGACCCCACAACCGCCATGTATGGGACTTTTTCAAGTTCCGCGTCACGTATCTTTCTCTGCATTTTCTCGTCTCTTTTGTCGGTCTTGACCCTTAAACCCGCCGACCTCAGCATTTCTTCCACTTTTTCAGCGTAAGTGTTATGCGCCTCGGCTATGGGTATTATTCTCACCTGGTCGGGCGCAAGCCAAAGCGGGAAATCCCCTCCGTAATGCTCGATCAGGGCGCCCATAAACCTTTCCAAGCTTCCCAGGATCACACGATGCAGCATTACAGGCCTTTTTTCCGTTCCGTCATCAGCCGTATATTTAAGATCGAACCTTTCCGGCAAAGCGAAATCACATTGAATAGTCGCGCATTGCCAGGCCCTGCCTATAGCGTCCTTTATCTTTATGTCTATCTTAGGGCCGTAAAACGCCCCGTCTCCCTCATTAATGTCGTAAGTTATCCCTTTCGCCTTGAGAGCCTTCTCAAGAGCCGAAGTGGCTTCTTTCCAGTCTTCTTCAGTCCCTATATGCTTTTCAGGCATCGTGCTAAGCTCGACCTCTATTTCGCTGAACCCGAACTCTTCCAGCGTTTCATCTACAAACTCTATTACTTTCAGGACTTCATGTTCCACCTGTTCCCTCAAACAGAAAATATGGGCGTCGTCCTGCGTAAACCCTCTTACCCTGAGAAGTCCGTGCAACACCCCTGATTTTTCATGCCTGTAAACATTCCCGAGCTCAAAGTATCTTATGGGAAGGTCGCGGTAACTTCTCATTTTCGACGAATACACCATTATGTGTCCGGGGCAGTTCATAGGCTTTACGGCATATTCCTGCTTTTCGCTTTCAAAAATGTACATATTGTCTTTGTAATAATCGTAATGCCCCGACTTCACCCAGACATCACTTTTAAGTATTTGCGGACTTGATATAAGCTCGTATCCCTTTTCAAGATGTTTCGTAGTTATGTAATCGGAAATAATACGCCTTAACATCGCTCCTTTAGGATGATAAATAACAAGCCCCGCGCCGGCCATGTCGTTAAAACTAAAAAGATCCATTTCCCGGCCGAGTTTTCTATGGTCTCTTTTCAAGGCCTCTTCCCTTATCCGGAGGAACTCGTCAAGTTCTTCTTTTTTCCTGAAGGCCGTGGCGTATATCCTTTGAAGCATGGCATTCTGTTCGCTTCCTTTCCAGTATGCCCCTGCCACGGAAAGCAATTTGAACTCACCTATCTGTCCCGTATTTTCAACATGCGGTCCTTTGCAAAGATCCTTGAAATTAAGATGACTGTATATGCTGACTGTTTTCTCTCCGGAGAGATCTTTTAAGATCTCAAGTTTATATGTTTCTCCCTCTTTGGAAAATATCTTTTCGGCTTCGCTTACTGTCATATCTTTTCTTTCAAAAACGGCGTTCTGGGCGGCTATTTTCCTCATTTCCCGCTCGATCTCGGGAAGGTCTTCGGGAGTGATCATCCGGTCCGACTGTTTCCCCTCATCTTCCGGAGAAAGAGCGCAGGATGTAAGATCAAAATCGTAATAGAACCCGTCCTCTATGGCGGGTCCCATTCCGAGTTTAACTCCCGGATACAGTCGTTTAACGGCATCCGCCATAACATGCGCCGCCGAATGCCTGATCTTTTCTAATTGTTCGTCTTTTTTCTTTGTCATAACTTACAATTCCCGTCGGTTCCCATTATCCCGTCGTTGCTTCCCCCCATCATTGCTTCCCCCCGTCATTGCGAGGAGTTCTCGGCTCCCCTAACTCAAAACGACGAAGCAATCAATAACATTAAATAAAACACTCCACGGATCAATTTTTGCTATTCTTTTTTCGTCGGTCCCGTAAGATCCTCCTTTTCGTCGTATCTTACGGGATCAAACTTTGCTGTTCGCAAAGTTCGGTGGTCCCACGGACGCTCCTATCGTCGCCGCTCCCCCCCCCCGTCGTTGCGAGGAGTTCTCGGCTCTCCTCACTCAAAACGACGAAGCAATCAATAACATTAAATAAAACACTCCACGGATCAATTTTTGCTGTTCTTTTTTCGTCGGTGGTCCCACGGACGCTCCTATCGTCGCGTCCTTTGGGATCAGATCTCGCTGTTCAGCGAGATCTGGCCCTTCGCTCGCTAAAATGCTCACTTTGTTCGCATTTCTTTACGCTCGCTCAGGACCAGATTTTGCGTTCGCAAAATCTGGTGGGCGATACTGGGATCGAACCAGTGACCTCCACGATGTCAACGTGGCGCTCTAACCATCTGAGCTAACCGCCCCAACTACTTTTTCTTCTCTGGTGCCGGGAGCCGGACTCGAACCGGCACGCCTTTTCGGGCAAGAGATTTTAAGTCTCTCATGTCTGCCATTCCATCATCCCGGCGAAATGCTTTTTTCAACCCGGCGATCTTAAAGAACATTTCCCCTGTATTTCCCGCTTGCAGGGCTTGGGATCCGCCCGTTGAGCAATTATATAAGAATTTTCCTTCTGCGTATACCCTAAATCGAATCTTGTGAAAGCCTCCCCCTCTTTTACAAGGAGGGAGAGCAGGCCTTCTTTCCTGTCCCTCATGGCAGGGCCGCTTGGAGGGAACCTTTGGTTCCCTCTTCCGTCTTTGCGAGGAGTTCTCGGCTCCCCTCACTCAAAACGACGAAGCCCTTCGTCATGTGGGTACCTCAATGGCTCAGGATTTCGGCAGACTCTGTATAAGTCCGAAGCAATCTATAATACTAAATTTGGAGGCGCGGACCGGAGTCGCACCGGTGTACGCGGTTTTGCAGACCGCTGCCTAGCTACTCGGCCACCGCGCCAGCATGTCTATAACTTGTTTCTACCTAATATGTTATATATCAAAAAACAACACGGCGTCACCTTGCCGGAAAGCAAAGCCACACCAACGGTCAGAAATTCTACCACATATTCCCTGTTTTGAGAAGAATTAAATGAGATCGCGGCGTTTATCATTGGGGACGGTTCTGAAGACGTTCTTACACCTGTCCCCCTTAAGGGACAGGTGTAGCTTTGAGAGCGGGGACGGGTGTGGGATCAGATCTGGGACAGGTGTAGGTTCAAATTCAGAACCGTCCCTGATTATAACAGCTTCGGTTCAGTTCTTCTTGCCCGCTCCTTCCTTTGATGTTATAATCTTGTGAAACATAGCCGATGACCGCGGGAGAAATGAAAATATGGCCAAAATTCGTATAGGGGTAGTGGGAACAGGACATCTGGGTACGTTCCACTCTAAAGTCTACTCAACTATAAAAGATAAAGCCGGCATAGAGTTTTCGGGTGTATGTGATATAGACGAAAAAGCCGGAAAAGATGTCGCCAGAAAATATAACACTGTATTTTTTCCGGATTACAGAAAACTCATCGACAAAGTTGATGCAGTAAGCATCGTCGTTCCCACGGTTTCCCACTACAAAGTGGCAAAAGATTTCATTCTAGCCGGAAAACATGTACTCATAGAGAAACCTATGACCAAGACGCTGGAGGAGGCCGAGGAACTTGTTTCGCTGGCCAAACAAAAAGGAGTGATAGTACAAGTGGGACACATAGAAAGGTTTAATTCGGCCGTCCGGGCTATAGAACCTTTTATAGAGAAACCAAGGTTCATAGAATGCCAGCGGCTCGGGTCCATAAAGAAAAAAGGCCGCATAAAGGATGTCGGGGTTGTCCTCGACCTCATGATACACGATATCGACATCATACTGGGTCTGGTGCGGTCAAAAGTTAAGAATATAGAAGCTGTCGGCATAAGCACCGTTTCCGATTATGAGGACCTGGCAAATGTGCGGCTTACGTTCCAAAACAACATTATCGCGGATATTACGGCAAGCAGAGTAACAAAAGAGGAAACCCGGAAAATAAGGATATTCCAGGAAGATTCATATATACTGCTCGACTATATGCATCAGGAGGCTTTTCTTTTTAAGAAATCCGGAAGAAAACTCCTTAAAAAGAAGATCCCTATCCGCAAAAAAGAACCCCTTAAAGTCGAACTGAAATCTTTTATCGATTGTGTGCGGCATAAAAAACGTCCTCTCGTATCAGGGCAGGAGGGCAAACAGGCCCTTAATGTGGCTCTGGACATACTGGAGAAAATAAATACTAACCGCGCGTCCATGCTTTGAGACAACGCGAATGGATATCCCTGTCAAAACAGAATGGCAAATCCCGAAACTAAACCTAACATAATGATAATAGCCGGAGAACCCTCGGGGGACGCGCGCGGAGCTGAGCTTATCCATGCTCTCAAACCTCTCGCCGGGGACGTTTCTTTCTGGGGATTCGGCGGAGATCTTATGTCGCAGGAGGGAGTAGAAATAGTCCGCCACGTCAGGGAACTTTCGATGGTGGGCGCGGTTGAAATAATCCACAAACTCCCGGATATCTGGCGGCATTATCGCCAGATCGTAACTCTTGTCAAAAAAAGAAAACCCATAATGGCCGTCCTTATAGACTATCCCGGGTTCAACATGAAAGTAGCCGGTTACCTCAAGTCGGCTTCCGTCCCGGTGGTCTACTATATAATCCCTCAGGTATGGGCGTGGGGTAAATGGCGGATAAAGAAAATTAAACGTTTTGTCAGAAAAGCCCTGGTGCTTTTTCCTTTCGAAGAAACACTTTTAAGAGAAAACGGTATAGACTGCGATTTTGTGGGACATCCCCTATCCGATTCTTTTGCCGGAAAAGTACCTGCCGCGGATATCGCTGAAAACGGGACAGGCCTCAACATAGCTCTTCTTCCCGGGTCAAGGAGACATGAGATAAACAACATGCTTCCCGTAATGCTGGGAGCGGCGGAAATAATACGAAAGACCTCTCCCTCCGCAAGGTTTTTGCTCGCGGAGAGCCCGAATATTGATAAAAAAATATACGATTCCTTTTTATCCTCCCATAAAGATCTTGCCGTCGAAAGGTTTCGAGGGAATACAGCGGGAACGCTAAGCGCATGTTCTTTTGCCGTTATAACGTCCGGCACAGCTACTCTCGAAGGGGCTATGATGGAAAAGCCGATGGTAATAGTATACAAGGCCTCCCGCATGACATATCTATTCTATCTTCTTCTTTCAAGAGTACCGTTCCTGGGCCTTGTAAATATTATCGCCGGCAAAGAAGTGGTTCCCGAACTCCTCCAAAACAAGTTTACCTCGAAAAACCTGGCACATGCGATTCTGGAGATAGCAAAAAACCCCGAGCGTATGGCCGCGATAAAAAAAGATCTCGGAAAAGTAAGAATATCTCTTGGGGGGCAAGGAGCCGCTAAAAGAGCGGCGGAAAGAATAGCGGATTTACGCAAGCACCTGTACGGCAATTCCTGAAAGATCAGCATCCCTGACCAACCGTTCCGCGTCAACGACGAACATTCTGCCGCTTTCTATGGCAAGAGCGCTGAATTTATTTTCGGCAAGTTTTCTTATGGTTTCCGGACCAACTACGGGAACATCCCATCTCATATCCTGTGAAGGCCTCGAAACCTTCACCATTACACAACCTTCTCCGGCTATTGAAAAAGCCCTTTCTATTACAGCGTCCGTACCTTCCATAGCCTCTATAGCCACAACCGTTCTGTTCTTTATTACCACGGTCTGTCCGATATCAAGTCCCGCGATCTTCTTTGCCGCGTCATATCCGAACTCTATATCCTGCCGTGCTCTGTTGTCGGGAGATACCGCCGTAAGAGTCCCTTCCGAGGGAAGAAGTTGAGACAGATACTCGAGACCGTCCACAACCTTCACTCCTACAAGCGCCAGGCGGCGCGTTATTTCTGTCAATATGGAATAATCTTTCCGGTCGGAAAGTTTTTTGAGTTTGCCCGCGTATTTCTCACCCGCCCGGCCTTTTTCGTAAAGAACTCTTTTCTCGAATTTTCCGAGCATTACAAGTTTGCGTATACCGTTACTGACAAGCAGAAAAAAGAACTTTCTGTATTGGGTTATTTTTAACCGGTACACTTTATCGGCAATATCTTCCAGCCTGGTATCAGCAACTCCTTCAAGGGCGAACACCACCACCTTGTCGCCTTTCGCCTTAACTGATAAAGCGAACTCAACAGGCAGCGCTCCCGCGCCGGCGATAAGGCCTATTTTAGACATTTTGTTTTTCCCGGTCTACCAAAGTGAACATAAGGTCTGCTTCGCTTACCTTCGAGCCATCCACGGATGCGTCTCCATGGCATTGTACTATGCTTCCCCTTGATACCTTTATTACCTTGACGTCAAAAATAAGCTGATCTCCCGGAACCACGGGTTTTCGGAATTTTACATTGTTTACCGTCATGAAAAACGCCAGCATATCCTTCATTTTTCCGTCAAGAAGCGCGAGTATGCCCCCTGCCTGCGCCATGGCTTCTATCTGAAGTACTCCCGGCATGATGGGTTCCTGCGGAAAATGCCCCTGGAAAAAGGGCTCATTGATAGTAACGTTCTTAAGAGCCTTTATCCACTTGCCTTCCTCGAAATCCAGCACCCTGTCAACTAGAAGAAAAGGGTATCTGTGGGGGATCCTGGCCATTATTTCTTTTATGTCTATTCTTTTTTTGTCCATTTCCGTCACCTTCCCTGCCTTGTTAAATTTAAGAAAAAGCTTCCCCGCGATCACTGTTCCTTGCGGATGTACTCTGAGTATATTTCCTTTAGAACGCGGGCATTAAGAGCGTGCCCGGACTTTTCGCAGATAAACTCTCCCGTAACAGGCATTCCCAGCATGTAAAGGTCTCCGACAAGGTCAAGTATCTTGTGCCGCACGGGCTCATTGGGAAACCTTAGTTTGGTGCCGACCGGGCCCTTATTGCCGAGCACTAGAGTGTTTTCCAGCGTTGCCCCTCTCCCCATGCCGCTGAGAAACAAAAAAACCGCTTCTTTTTTCATGCAGAAAGTCCTTGCCGGGGCTATTTCTTTCTCAAAACTCGCCTCATCAAGCTCTATACGAAAAGTTTCCTTTTTTATGCAATCCAGGGGATAGTCTATGGTGTATTCCACCGAAAAACTTTTGTTCGGAAGTACTGTTATTTTCCTTTCTCCGTCCTCTATCCGGATGGTCTCTCCGATCTCTATATACCTGCGTGTCGCCGCCTGCTCTTCCACGCCGGATTCTTTAAGCGCGGACAGGAAATCCTTTGCGCTTCCGTCAAGCCCAGGAAGTTCGGGGCCTCTCACGTCTATTTTCAGATTATCTATCCCAAGAGCCCATAAAGCGCTCATGAAGTGTTCCAGCGTCTGCAGTTTCACCCCGGAAAAACTTATTTCGGTCCTTCTTCTGCTCCCCTCCGGGAACAATCCTTCGTTTAGTTTCATTTCGGGAGAAAAGCCGACATCGCTTCTTGTAAAACTTATCCCTTCGCCGGCAGGCGCCGGGAGACATCTCATTTCCACTTTCCGACCGGTCTGAAGGCCTTTGCCGAAAAAAACAACTTCCCTCTTTATTGTCCTCTGCTGCAACTGCATTTCTTGTTGGCCCCGGGTCCGGTCACAATCATACTATTTATTCAATTCGTCAATAACTTCCTGTGTGAGATCATATTTGTCAGCAGCATACATTATGTTGCGCGAATCAAGAATATAATCATATCCGCCTTTTGTCCCCTTGTCTGTCACTATCTTCTGGATATCGTCTATCACTTCCCGGAAGAGATTATCCTTCCTTTCAAGTATTATCTGCCTGCTATCCCTGTCAAACTCCTGCAATTCCTGTATCCTGGCATTCATCTCCTGCTGTTTCTGCTGCCGGGCAGGCTCGCTCAAAAGTTCAGACTCATCTCTCAATTTTGTTATGTTCTCCACCATGGTCTCTCTTTTCGACTGTGTTGATTCGGCAAATTCATTAAGCTCAGCGTCAAGTGTCTGCGCTTTCTCATACTCATGGAAAGATCTTCTTAAATCCACATAGCCCACTTTTAATTCCTTGGCCTCCGCCATACATGGGATCATGGAGAACGCTATCGAACACATTGTAACGGCCGCGCAGGTCACTATTAGAGATTTTTTCATTTTCTTACTCCTTTTGTCTTTTTGTTTAGAGTTCTTCAAAATGGACTTTTATTCCGTCGTTGCGAGGAACGAACGAAGTGAGTGACGAAGTCCTTCGTCTCGTGATAAAGACTATGGCTCAGGATTTCGGCAGACTTAGTAGATGGCCGAATCAATCTC
>Ga0172377_10001111_pt1 | contig 26666 bp, 36 predicted proteins | sample Pumphouse3metaG_FD_119749 | JGI IMG/M metagenome (GOLD analysis project Ga0172377, IMG submission 119749) | Leachate microbial communities from a municipal landfill in Southern Ontario, Canada - Pumphouse #3 metaG | ecosystem: Engineered > Solid waste > Landfill > Unclassified | place: Canada... | reverse complement strand
ACAAAGGGTTAAGGCTGGAGATATACTTACAGAGGGATATGCTACAGAAAATGGAGAATTAGCTCTTGGACGTAATCTTCTAGTCGCTTATATGCCTTGGAAAGGTTATAACTATGAGGATGCCATCGTTCTTAACGAACGAATTGTACGTGAGGATGTATTAACATCTGTACATGTTGATGAATACTCTCTTGATGTGCGCGAAACTAAACGAGGTGTTGAGGAGTTCACAAGTGACATCCCTAATGTAAGTGAAGAAGCTACAAAAGATTTGGATGACAATGGTATCATAAGGGTTGGTGCTCGTGTAGAACCTGGTGATATCCTAATTGGTAAAATTTCACCTAAAGGTGAGAGTGATCCTTCTCCTGAGGAGAAATTGCTTCGTGCTATTTTTGGAGATAAAGCTGGAGATGTTAAGGATTCTTCTCTTAAAGCCAATCCATCACTTACAGGTGTGGTTCTTGATAAAAAATTATTTTCTCGTGCGGTAAAGACTCGTCAATCAAAGCAGCAAGATAAAATTATCTTACAGAAAATTGATGATGAATATGTAGCCAAACTTGAAGATCTAAAAGCAATACTCATTGCTAAAATAGAAACCCTTACAAAAGATAAAATATGCCAAGGCATTAAAGATTATGCTGGTATAGAGCTTATTAATAAAGGGTGTAAATTTAATGATAAGGATGTAATTGCTCACATTGCAGCTCTTGAATTCTCCGATATTCAGGTGAACAAGTGGACAAATGATGATCATACCAATGATCTTATCGCTAAACTTATTATAAACTTCTTGAAGAAGTCTAAATTGCTTGATGCAGAACAAAAACGTAGGAAGTTCGCTATTACAATAGGTGATGAACTACCTTCAGGAATTCTTCAGATGGCAAAAGTTTATGTTGCAAAAAAGCGTAAAATAGGTGTTGGTGATAAACTAGCTGGACGTCATGGAAATAAAGGTATCGTTTCTAAAATTGTACGTCAGGAAGATATGCCATTCTTAGAGGATGGCCGTCCTGTCGATTTGGTGCTCAACCCGTTGGGTGTGCCTTCTCGTATGAATTTAGGGCAGATATTTGAAGCTATTCTTGGTGCTGCCGGAAGAAAACTTGGAATAAAATTTGCTACGCCTATTTTTGATGGTGCAAAACTTGCTGATCTTCAGGAATGGACCGATAAAGCAGGTCTTCCAAGACTTTGTTCTACTCATCTTTATGATGGAGAAACAGGTGAACGTTTCGATCAGCCTGCTACTGTAGGTATAACATACTTCTTGAAACTTGGGCATATGGTAGAGGATAAGATGCATGCTCGTAGCATTGGTCCGTATTCTCTTATTACACAACAGCCTCTAGGTGGTAAGGCACAATTTGGTGGACAGCGTTTCGGAGAGATGGAGGTTTGGGCTCTTGAGGCATTTGGCGCAAGTCATGTATTACAGGAAGTCTTAACTATCAAGTCTGATGATGTCGTAGGACGTTCGAAGGCTTACGAAGCAATTGTTAAAGGAGAACCAATGCCAACACCAGGTATACCTGAATCTCTTAACGTGTTGTTGCACGAATTGAGAGGATTAGGTTTAAGCATAACTCTAGATTAACAGTCAAACTCTTTACATAACAACATAGATATAACAATTATGGCTTTTAAAAAAGATTCAAAGATAAAGAGTGTATTTACGAAGATTACCATAGGACTTGCTTCTCCTGAAGAAATCCTAGAAAATTCGTATGGTGAGGTTACAAAACCAGAAACCATAAATTATCGTACATATAAGCCTGAACGTGATGGTTTATTCTGCGAGCGTATATTTGGTCCAACAAAGGATTATGAATGTGCTTGTGGCAAGTATAAACGTATTAGGTATAAAGGTATTGTATGTGACAGATGTGGTGTAGAAGTCACAGAGAAAAAAGTACGTCGTGAACGTTCTGGTCATATTGAATTGGTCGTTCCAGTTGCACATATTTGGTATTTCCGTTCTTTGCCTAATAAAATAGGTTATTTACTTGGACTACCTACTAAGAAACTTGATGCTATCGTTTATTATGAACGATATGTCGTTATTCAGGCAGGCATTGTTGCTGGTAGAAAAGACCAGGATGATAATGAGCTAAACGGTTCTCATAAAATGGACTTGTTGTCTGAAGATGAATATAATGATATTGTAGATAATTTACCTCAGGAAAATGAGTATCTAGAAGATAATGATCCTAATAAGTTCATTGCAAAGATGGGCGCTGAGGCAATTTATGATCTTTTGGCTCGTCTTGATTTGGATTCTTTATCATACGAACTGCGTGACCGTGCAAATAGCGATTCATCTCAACAGCGTAAAAATGAAGCTTTGAAACGTTTACAGGTGGTAGAAGCTTTTAGAAGTAGTACTGGAATTAACAGACCTGAGTGGATGATAATGAAAATTATCCCTGTTATACCACCAGAGTTGCGTCCTTTGGTTCCACTTGATGGTGGACGTTTTGCTACATCTGATTTAAATGACTTGTATCGTCGTGTCATTATACGTAATAACCGTTTGAAGAGACTTATGGAAATTAAGGCTCCTGAAGTTATTTTACGTAATGAAAAGCGTATGCTACAGGAGGCTGTTGATAGCTTGTTTGATAATTCGCGTAAGAGTAGTGCGGTAAAGAGTGATTCTAACCGTCCGTTAAAATCGCTTTCTGATTCACTAAAAGGTAAACAAGGTCGTTTCCGTCAGAATCTTCTTGGTAAACGTGTTGACTATTCTGCGCGTTCAGTTATTGTTGTTGGTCCTGAATTGAAGATGGGTGAATGTGGACTTCCAAAATTGATGGCTGCAGAACTATATAAACCGTTTATCATTCGTAAACTGATTGAACGTGGTATTGTAAAAACGGTTAAGAGTGCTAAAAAGATTGTTGATCGTCGTGAACCGGTTATTTGGGATATACTTGAAAATGTTATGAAAGGACATCCTGTTATGCTTAACCGTGCTCCTACATTACACCGTCTTGGAATACAGGCTTTCCAGCCTAAACTTATTGAAGGTAAAGCTATCCAGTTGCATCCATTGGCTTGTACTGCGTTTAATGCTGACTTTGATGGTGACCAAATGGCTGTTCATCTTCCATTAAGTAATGAAGCTGTTCTTGAGGCTCAGATATTGATGCTTCAAAGTCATAATATCCTTAATCCTGCAAACGGAGCTCCTATAACAGTACCTTCACAGGATATGGTTCTTGGTCTTTATTATATAACAAAGTTACGCCCTGATGCAAAAGGTGAGGGATTGACATTTTATGGTCCTGAAGAGGCAATTATTGCTCATAATGAAGGCAAATGTGATGTTCATGCTCGTGTACATGTAATAGTTAATGATCTTGATGAAAATGGTAACATTGTCAAAAAGATGGTTGAAACATCTGTTGGTCGTGTTATTGTAAATGGAATAATACCTGATGAAGTTGGATTTATTAATGCTGTTATATCAAAGAAAAGCCTTCGTGATATTATTGCAAAAGTAATTAAGACTACAGGCGCAGCGAGAGCTTGCGAATTCCTTGATGGAATTAAAAATCTTGGTTATAAAATGGCTTATCTAGCAGGACTTTCATTTAATCTTGATGATATTATAGTTCCACCAGAAAAGGAAACATTAGTTAAAAAAGGTAACGAAGAGGTTCGTCAGATTACTGAAAACTATAATATGGGATTCATAACTGATAATGAACGTTATAATCAGGTAATTGATACATGGACACATGTTAATAATGATTTGGGAAATGTATTGATGAAAGAAATGACGGAAGCGGATAAAGGATTCAATGCTGTGTTTATGATGCTTGACTCAGGTGCCCGTGGTTCAAAAGATCAGATTCGTCAGTTATCTGGTATGCGTGGACTTATGGCTAAGCCACAGAAAGCAGGTGCTGAAGGTGCTCAGATTATTGAAAACCCTATTCTTTCAAACTTCAAGGAAGGTATGAGTGTGCTTGAATACTTTATATCTACTCATGGTGCTCGTAAAGGTCTTGCTGATACTGCCATGAAAACAGCTGATGCTGGATATTTGACTCGTCGTCTAGTTGATGTTTCTCATGACGTAATCATAAATGAAGATGATTGTGGTACACTGCGTGGACTTGTTTGTACATCTCTTAAAAATGGAGATGAGGTTATTTCTACCCTATATGAACGTATTTTGGGTCGTGTGTCTGTACATGATATAATACATCCGACAACTGGAGAACTTATTATTTCAGCTGGTGAGGAAATTACTGAACCAATTGCTCAAATTATAGAAAATAGTCCAATTGAAAGTGTTGAGATTCGTTCTGTCCTTACTTGTGAAAGTAAGCATGGCGTATGTAAAAAATGTTATGGACGTAACCTAGCTACAAGTCGTATGGTTCAAAAAGGTGAGGCCGTAGGTGTTATCGCAGCTCAGGCTATTGGTGAACCTGGAACTCAGCTTACACTTCGTACGTTCCATGCTGGTGGTGTTGCTGCTAACGCAGCAGCCAATGCAGCAATTGTCGCTAAAAATGATTGCAAGTTGGAATTCGAAGAATTGCGTACAGTTCCATTTGACGAAGAAGGTAAGGAATGTCAAATGGTTGTTAGCCGACTCACTGAGTTACGTTTTGTTGATGCGAATACAAAAATTGTCTTGTCTACTGTGAATGTACCTTATGGTTCTTCATTGTATTTCAAAGATGGTGATAGTGTAAAGAAAGGTCAGAAAATAGCACAATGGGATCCTTTCAATGCAGTAATCGTAACTGAAAATGCTGGAACATTGAAATTTAATGATGTGATTGAAGGCGTTACCTATCGTGCAGAGACGGATGAAACTTCAGGTCTTACCGAAAAGATTATAACTGAGTCTAAAGATAAAAATAAAGTTCCTACTTGTGATATCCTTGACTCTGCAGGTGAGGTAGTCCGTACATATAACTTTCCAGTCGGTGGTCACTTGAATGTTGATGACGGGCAAACCGTTAAGACTGGTGAGACTATCGTTAAGATTCCACGTGCAGTTGGAAAGGCTGGTGATATCACAGGAGGTCTTCCTCGTGTTACAGAACTATTTGAGGCCCGCAATCCTTCAAATCCGGCTGTAGTATCCGAAGTAGATGGTGTTGTTACTATGGGTAAGGTTAAACGTGGTAATCGTGAGGTTATAGTAACTAGCAAAACAGGTGAACAACGTAAGTACCTTGTAAACTTAGGAAAGCAAATTCTTGTTCAGCAAGATGATGCTGTGCGCGCAGGTACACCTTTATCAGATGGAGTTATAACACCAGCAGACATCCTTGCTATTAAAGGTCCTACAGCTGTACAAGAATATATTGTAAACGAAGTACAAGATGTTTATCGCCTGCAGGGTGTTAAAATCAATGATAAGCATTTCGAAATAATTGTTCGACAGATGATGCGCAAGGTCCAGATTAATGATCCAGGTGATACTATCTTTTTGGAGCAAGAAATAGTTGATAAACTAGATTTTGCAGAAGAAAACGACCGTATATGGGGTAAAAAGGTAGTTTTGGATATAGGTGACAGTGATACATTGAGAAAGGGTCAAATTGTTACAGCTCGTAAATTGCGTGACGAAAATTCACTTCTTAAACGTAGAGATCTTAAATTAATCCAGGTTCGCGATGCTGTACCTGCTACTTCTACACAGATATTGCAGGGTATTACTCGTGCTGCGTTGCAGACAAAGAGCTTTATGTCTGCTGCATCATTCCAGGAAACCACAAAGGTTTTGAATGAGGCTGCTATTCGTGGAAAGGTTGATAGACTAGAGGGCATGAAAGAAAATGTAATTTGTGGACACTTAATACCTGCAGGTACAGGCCTAAGAGAGTTCGACAAATTAGTAGTTGGGTCTAAAGAAGAATATGAGCGTATGATTGCTAATAAACGAAATGTTATTGATTTCGCAGGTCAGCAGTCTGATGCTATTCAAGCAGATCAGAAAACCGTAGAATAAAAACTTTAATCTTTAGGGCTATAACAATAATGTTGTTATAGCCCTTATTTTTTCAATAAGCATTCTTTATTATAAGTGCAGAATTTACTATTTATGATGTGCCTTTATTTTATGTGATTAACTCAAGTCTTGTTTGAGTCCATAAATAATTTAAAAAAGCTTTATGTCTTGTTTCTTGTTTTTTGAAATAAAATGTTTACCTTTGTATCAGAGACTATAAAAAATAATAAAATGATTGATGAACCAAACAAAACACAAGGACAATTTCAAATTGATTTGCCACAAGATTTAGCTCAAGGTGAATATGCAAATTTTGCTATAATAACACATTCCAGTTCTGATTTTGTACTAGATTTTGCGAGTATATTACCGGGCGTACCTAAAGCTGTTGTCCGTAGTAGGGTAATAATAGCCCCTGAGCATGCTAAACGTCTTTTGCAGGCTTTACAAGAGAATATATTGCGGTATGAAAATGAGTTTGGAAAAATAAAAGTTCCTGATCAACAAGAGCGTGCAATAGCACCTTTTACTATAAATAAGGGTGAAGCGTAAACGCTTTGCACTTCTACATGCTTAATTTCGGTATAATCGATAGCCTAATTATCGATATATACTGATGCGTGTGTGAATTAAGGTTAAAGAAGTATATATTGAGTAAAAAAATATAGCGTATACTTTTTTGGACCTTCTTAAATTAGGTATTTTGAATAATTCTTAGTACCTTTGCAGCCCAAAATGGTCTATTGTGATCATTGCATAAAAATTGATAATAATAAAATAATATATAAATTAAAAAAGTAATAAAATGCCTACAATTCAACAATTGGTAAGAAAAGGTAGAAAAGTGCTTGTTGACAAGAGCAAATCACCAGCTTTGGATTCATGTCCTCAGCGTCGTGGCGTTTGTGTTCGTGTTTATACAACAACACCTAAGAAGCCTAATTCGGCAATGAGAAAAGTTGCCCGTGTTCGTTTAACAAACCAGAAAGAGGTAAACTCTTACATACCGGGAGAAGGACATAACTTACAAGAACACTCTATCGTTTTGGTTCGCGGTGGACGTGTTAAGGACCTCCCAGGTGTACGTTATCACATTGTTCGTGGTACTTTGGATACAGCTGGCGTAGCTAACCGTACACAACGTCGTTCTAAATACGGAGCTAAACGTCCTAAAACTAAGAAGTAAACCTATAAGGTTAATAATTTATTAAACGTTTTGCTGGAGAAATGTTATACAGGTTGAGTAAATGCTTGAGAGTAAGCGTTGAAGAACAATAAATACAACCCCATGCAGAATTAATTTTTAAACAAAATGAGAAAAGCAAAACCAAAGAAACGTGTGATCTTACCGGATCCCGTTTACAATGACCAAAAGGTCTCTAAATTCGTAAATCACCTGATGTATGATGGGAAAAAAAGTACTTCATATGAAATTTTCTACAATGCTCTAGATGCAGTTAAAGAGAAAATGGCAAATGAGGAAAAATCTTCTCTCGAAATCTGGAAAAATGCTCTTGATAATATAACACCGCAAGTGGAAGTTAAAAGTCGCCGTATTGGTGGTGCAACTTTTCAGGTGCCTACAGAAGTCCGCGCTGATCGTAAGGAGAGTATATCAATGAAAAATATGATAGCTTTCGCTCGTAAACGTGGCGGTAAATCTATGGCTGAGAAACTAGCTGCTGAAATAATGGATGCTTTTAATAATCAGGGTGGCGCTTATAAACGCAAAGAAGACATGCACCGCATGGCTGAAGCAAACCGCGCTTTTGCCCACTTTAGATTCTAATAGTAATATATAAAGGTAAAAAGAATCATGGCAAAACAAGATTTACATTTGACTCGTAATATCGGTATCATGGCTCATATTGATGCCGGTAAAACTACAACTTCTGAGCGTATCTTGTATTATACCGGAAAAACTCATAAGATTGGTGAAGTGCATGATGGTGCAGCTACAATGGACTGGATGGCTCAAGAGCAAGAACGTGGTATTACTATTACCTCAGCCGCTACTACATGTAACTGGAACTGGAATGGTGATGAATATAAAATAAATTTGATTGATACTCCAGGGCATGTTGACTTTACAGCTGAAGTTGAACGTTCTCTTCGTGTTCTTGATGGAGCCGTAGCAACTTATTCTGCTGCAGATGGAGTTCAACCACAGTCTGAGACTGTTTGGCGTCAAGCAGATAAGTATAATGTTCCACGTATTGGCTATGTTAATAAAATGGACCGTTCTGGCGCAGACTTTTTTGAGACTGTTGAACAGATGAAAACTATACTGGGAGCAAATCCGATTGTTCTACAGGTGCCAATCGGTGCAGAGGAAAACTTTAAGGGTGTTGTTGATCTTATTAAAATGAAGGCTATCCTATGGCACGATGAGACAATGGGAGCTGAATATTCTATTGAAGATATACCAGCAGACCTTAAGGACGAATGCGATGAGTGGAGAAATAAACTTCTTGAGGCAGCTACTGAATATGATGAAGCTTTGATGGAAAAATATTTTGATGATCCCGCTTCAATTTCGGAAGAAGAAATTATCGCAGCGATTCGTAAGGGTACCGTTAAAATGGATTGTACTCCTATGATATGTGGATCTTCATATAAAAATAAAGGTGTGCAACCATTATTGGATTATACATGTGCTTTCTTACCATCTCCCCTTGATACTGAAAATATTGTTGGAAGTAATCCGGATACAGATGAGGAAGAAGATCGCAAGCCAAGTGATGAAGAACCAACATCAGCTTTAGCGTTTAAGATAGCAACTGACCCTTATATGGGGCGTTTGGTGTTTTTCCGTGTATATTCAGGTAAAATAGCAGCAGGCTCTTATGTCTATAATCCTCGTTCTGGTAAGAAGGAACGTATAAGTCGTTTATTCCAGATGAACTCAAATAAGGAAATCGCAATGGAATCGATAGATGCTGGTGATATTGGAGCTGGTGTTGGATTTAAGGATATACGTACAGGAGATACTCTTTGTGATGAAAATCATCCTATTGTACTTGAATCAATGTCATTCCCTGATACTGTTATTTCTGTTGCTGTAGAACCAAAGAGTCAGGCTGATGTAGCCAAGATGGATACTGGTCTTTCTAAACTGGCAGAAGAAGATCCTACATTTACAGTTCGTACTGATGAACAGAGCGGACAAACTATTATCTCAGGTATGGGTGAACTTCATCTAGATATCATTATTGATCGTTTGAAACGTGAATTTAAGGTGGAATGTAACCAAGGAAAACCGCAAGTTAACTATAAAGAGGCAATTACTAAAACGGTTAATCTCCGTGAGGTTTATAAGAAACAGAGTGGTGGCCGTGGTAAATTCGCTGATATTATCGTTAATGTAGGTCCTGTAGATGCTGACTTTAAAGATGGTGGACTTCAATTTGTAAACGAGGTCAAAGGTGGTAATATTCCTAAGGAATTTATTCCTTCTGTTCAGAAAGGCTTTGAGAATGCGATGAAGAACGGTGTACTTGGTGGCTATCCAGTGGATAGCCTGAAAGTAGTCCTTGTGGATGGTTCATTCCATCCTGTTGACTCGGATCAGTTGTCTTTTGAACTTGCAGCAATCAATGCATATAAGAGTGGATGTATTAAAGCAGGTCCTGTACTTATGGAACCAATCATGAAACTTGAAGTGATAACTCCAGAAGAGAATATGGGTGATGTTATAGGTGACTTGAATAAACGTCGTGGACAGGTTGAAGGAATGGATGAAGCTCGTAGCGGAGCCCGTGTAATCAAAGCAATGGTCCCTCTATCTGAAATGTTTGGATATGTGACAGCTCTCCGTACTATTACATCTGGACGTGCTACAAGCTCAATGGAATATGATCATCATGCTCCTATGTCAAGTTCAATTGCTAAGGCTGTCCTTGAAGAAGTAAAGGGACGTGCGGATTTAGTGTAGAAAATCTAATTAGATAAGAATCGGGGAACTGTTTAGCGAATGACTCTTAAACAGTTTACCCCTTTTCTCTAGTTATAATTTAATAATAAAAATAATGAGTCAGAAAATTAGAATTAAGCTGAAATCTTATGACCACAAATTGGTTGATAAGTCAGCAGAAAAAATTGTGAAGGCTGTAAAGGCAACAGGCGCTATTGTTAGCGGTCCTATTCCATTGCCAACACACAAACGTATCTATACGGTGAACCGTAGTACATTCGTTAATAAGAAAGCTCGTGAACAGTTCCAACTGAGCGACTTTAAGCGTCTTATAGACATATATAGCTCTACAGCTAAAACCGTCGACGCGCTTATGAAACTTGAATTACCAAGCGGTGTTGAAGTAGAAATCAAAGTATAGTAATTTTTAATATTAATTGAAATGCCAGGATTAATTGGAAAAAAAATCGGAATGACATCCGTTTTCAGTGCCGACGGTAAAAATGTACCGTGCACTGTTATCGAAGCTGGTCCTTGTGTTGTTACCCAAGTTAAAACTGTTGAAACAGATGGTTACAAGGCAATTCAGCTAGGTTTTGGTGAAGCTAAAGAAAAGAACACCACAAAACCTATGATGGGATGCTTTAAAAAAGCGGGTACAACACCTAAGAGACACTTGGTTGAGTTCAAATTTAATGAAGAGTATAATCTAGGTGATACAATCACTGTAGATATATTCGAAGGAGCAAATTTTGTTGACGTTGTAGGAACATCAAAGGGACATGGTTTCCAAGGTGTTGTAAAGCGTCATGGATTCGGTGGAGTTGGTCAGAGTACTCACGGTCAGGATGACCGTCTGCGTAAGCCAGGTTCAATCGGTGCTTGTTCTTATCCAGCCAAGGTTTTTAAAGGAATGCGCATGGGTGGTCAAATGGGAGGAGATAGAGTAACTACTCAAAACCTCAAAGTGTTAAAAGTAATACCGGAACATAACCTTATTCTTGTTAAGGGTTCTGTAGCTGGTTGTATTGGTTCAACCGTATTAATTGAGAAATAATGGAAATTAACGTATTAAATATCAAAGGTGAAGACACTGGAAGAAAGGTTACGTTAAACGAATCTATCTTCGGAATAGAACCTAATGACCATGTCCTTTATCTTGATGTAAAGCAATATCTCGCTAATCAGCGTCAGGGTACGGCTAAATCAAAGGAAAGAAGTGAAATTTCTGGTTCAACTCGTAAGTTGGGACGCCAGAAAGGTGGCGGTGGTGCTCGTCGTGGTGATATTAATTCACCTATACTAGTTGGTGGTGCCCGTGTTTTCGGTCCAAAGCCACGCGATTATCGTTTTAAATTAAACAAAAAAGTAAAAGTTCTTGCCCGTAAGGGTGCTTTGTCTTACAAGGCAAAAGATAATGCTATACTTATTGTTGAAGATTTTAATTTCGAGACTCCTAAGACTAAAGAGTTTATAGAAATGTCAAAAAATCTTAAAGTTGACGGTAGAAAAGTACTATACGTTTTGCCAGAAGCAAATAAAAGCGTATATTTGTCAGCTCGCAACTTACAACGTAGCGAAGTTATACTAGCTTCTGCTCTCAATGCTTATAAAGTTTTGAATGCAGATGTAATTGTTGTGACAGAAAAATCGTTGTCAACTATCGATGGAATCTTAACAAAATAAGGAGGCAATAATTATGGCAAATATAATAAAACCATTAGTCACTGAGAAAATGACTAAAGTAACAGAGAAGCAGCCTAGTCGCTATGGCTTCATTGTGCGTCCTGAAGCAAATAAGCTTGAACTTAAGAAAGAAATCGAGGGACTGTACAATGTTACAGTAATGGATGTAAACACTGTTCGCTATGCAGGTAAACGCTCAAGCCGTTATACAAAGGCAGGTCTTGTAAAAGGACAGAAAAATGCGTTTAAGAAAGCAATCGTCACATTAAAAGACGGTGAAACTATAGATTTTTACAGCAATATTTAAATAAAAATGGCAGTACGTAAATTAAAACCGGTAACCCCGGGTCAAAGACACAAAATTATTGGTACGTTCGAGGACATTACTGCATCCGTACCAGAAAAGTCTCTCGTTTACGGTAAACGTTCTTCAGGTGGTAGAAATAACACTGGTAAAATGACGGTTCGTTATATCGGCGGTGGTCATAAAAAGAAGTATCGTTTGATAGACTTTAAACGTGAGAAAGATGGTGTTCCAGCTGTAGTGAAAACAATTGAATACGATCCGAATCGTTCGGCTCGTATTGCTTTGTTGAATTATGCTGATGGTGAAAAACGTTACATTATTGCTCCTAATGGATTGCAAGTTGGTGCAACTTTGATGTCTGGCAAGGATGCGGTTCCAGAAATTGGTAATTCACTTCCTCTTGCTAACATTCCTGTTGGTACTGTAATTCATAATATTGAATTACGTCCAGGACAAGGTGCATTGCTCGTTCGTTCGGCTGGTAATTTTGCACAGTTGACTTCTCGTGAAGGTAGTTATTGTGTTATAAAACTTCCTTCTGGCGAAACACGCCAGATTTTAAGTGCTTGTAAGGCTACTATCGGTAGTGTGGGAAATTCAGATCATGCTCTTGAGCAGTCAGGTAAGGCTGGTCGCTCACGTTGGTTGGGTCGCCGTCCTCATAACCGTGGTGTTGTTATGAATCCTGTTGATCACCCAATGGGTGGTGGTGAAGGACGTCAGTCTGGAGGACACCCTCGTTCACGTAAGGGCTTATATGCTAAGGGTCTTAAGACAAGAGCTCCTAAGAAGCTTTCTAACAAGTATATTATCGAAAGAGCTAATAAATAACAAAGTTAACTAGAGTAAATTATGAGTCGTTCATTAAAAAAAGGTCCATACATTAACGTATCACTTGAAAAGAAAATTCTCGCTATGAATGAGAGTGGCAAAAAGAGTGTAGTTAAGACATGGGCTAGAGCATCAATGATTTCCCCTGATTTTGTGGGACACACTGTTGCAGTTCATAACGGAAATAAATTTATCCCTGTTTACGTTACAGAAAACATGGTTGGACATAAGTTGGGAGAATTCTCACCGACACGTAAGTTCGGCGGCCATGCAGGTAATAAAAGGTAAGCAGGTCAATCCATTGAAAATAAAAAGATAAAATAATGGGAGCAAGAAAAAAAATATCGGCTGAAAAAAGAAAAGAAGCCCTTAAAACAATGTACTTCGCAAAGTTGAAAGGCGTGCCATCTTCTCCGCGTAAAATGCGTTATGTCGTAGACATGATCCGCGGCTTGGAAGTTAATCGCGCTCTTGGCGTCTTGAAGTTCTCTAAAAAAGCTGCAGCAGCTGACGTAGAGAAACTTCTCCGCTCTGCTATTGCAAACTGGGAAACAAAGAATGACCGCAAAGCTGAGGATGGTGAATTATACATTAGTAAGGTCTTCGTTGATGAAGGCGTAACTCTCAAGCGTATGAGACCAGCACCTCAGGGAAGAGGTTTCAGAATCCGTAAACGTTCTAACCACGTCACACTCTTTGTCGAGACGAAAGCATCAGACGCTAAAACTAATGATAAATAATTAATAGAATGGGACAGAAAGTTAATCCAATAAGCAACCGTTTAGGAATTGTCAGAGGTTGGGATTCAAATTGGTTTGGAGGCAAAGACTTCGGAGATAATTTAGTAGAAGATTCTAAAATCCGAAAGTATCTTAACGAGCGTTTGGCTAAGGCTAGCGTATCTCGTATTGTCATCGAACGTACTTTGAAACTAGTTACCATTACTGTTTGTACAGCTCGTCCGGGCATTGTCATTGGTAAAGGTGGTCAAGATGTTGACAAACTGAAGGAAGAGTTGAAAAAACTCTATGATAAAGAGATACAAATTAATATCTTTGAAGTAAAGAAGCCAGAACTTGATGCTTCTATAGTAGCTAATAATATAGCTCGTCAAGTTGAAGGTAAAATAGCTTATAGACGTGCAATTAAAATGGCTATAGCTAATACAATGCGCTCTGGAGCTGAAGGTATCAAAGTTCAAATTGCAGGTCGATTAAACGGAGCTGAAATGGCCCGTAAAGAAATGTATAAAGAAGGACGTACTCCTTTGCATACTTTTCGTGCAGATATCGATTTCTGCCAGGCAGAAGCTCTTACAAAGGTAGGTCTACTGGGCATAAAGGTTTGGATTTGCCGTGGTGAAGTTTATGGAAAACGTGATTTAACACCTAACTTCTCACAGAGCAAAGATAATAATAGTCGCCAGAATGGTGGCAAGCCTGGAAGAAACCGTAAGAGAAACAATAACCGCTAAAAAGTAAGAAGCTATCATGTTACAACCTAAGAGAGTAAAATATAGAAGACCCCAAGACGGACGTGGCAACAAAGGCAACGCCCATAGAGGTACACAATTGGCTTTCGGATCATTTGGAATCAAAACTCTAGAAGCCAAATGGTTGGATAGTCGTCAGATTGAGGCAGCTCGTGTAGCTGTCAACCGTTACATGCAGCGCGAAGGTCAAGTTTGGATTCGTATCTTTCCAGATAAACCAATAACTCGTAAACCTGCAGACGTACGTATGGGTAAAGGAAAAGGAGATCCAGCAGGCTGGGTTGCTCCTGTTACACCAGGACGTATCCTCTTTGAAGTAGAAGGCGTTTCTTTTGATATTGCTAAAGAGGCTTTGCGCCTTGCAGCACAGAAACTACCTGTTAAGACTAAGTTTGTTGTTAGACGTGATTTCGATAAAAACGCTTAATTATTATGAAGATTAAAGAAGTAAGAGAACTTGATGCTAAGGACTTAGCAGAGAGAATAGAAAATGAAGTGGCAAAATACAACCAAATGAAGTTGAACCACTCTATTACTCCACTGGAGAATCCATTACAGATTAAGGCTGCTCGTCGAAATATAGCACGTATGAAATCAGAACTCCGTCAGAGAGAATTCAATAAATAACAATGGTCCAGATGGAAACAAGAAATTTAAGAAAGACAAGAACGGGTGTCGTTGTTAGCGATAAAATGGATAAGACCATTGTTATTGCTGCTAAATTTAAGGAAATGCACCCAATATATGGTAAGTTTGTTCAGAAAACAAAAAAGTACCATGTACATGATGAGAAAAATGAGGCTAATGTAGGTGATACAGTACTCATTATGGAGACTCGTCCTTTGAGCAAAACAAAGAGATGGAGATTAGTTCAAATAATTGAAAAAGCTAAGTAATTATGATACAAGCAGAATCAAGACTTACAGTATGTGATAATAGCGGCGCTCGTGAGGTTCTATGTATCCGCGTCCTTGGTGGAACACGTCGTCGTTACGCAAGTGTGGGTGATGTTATTGTCGTTGCAGTTAAAAACGTCATCCCGTCAAGTGATTTGAAAAAAGGTGCAGTATCAAAGGCTTTAATTGTTCGCACAAAGAAGGAAATTCGTAGAGCAGATGGTTCTTATATCCGCTTTGACGATAATGCTTGTATTTTGTTGAACAATGCAGGTGAACTTCGTGGTAGCCGTATTTTCGGCCCTGTAGCTCGTGAGTTACGTGCAGTCAATATGAAAGTCGTTTCGTTGGCACCTGAGGTACTTTAACATTTAAGTAATAGAAGTAATGAGCAAGTTACATATAAAGAAAAACGATACAGTTATTGTCCTTTCAGGTAATGATAAGGGCAAAACTGGTAAGGTGCTAAAGGTCTTGGTAGAAGAAAACCGTGCTATTGTTGAGGGCATTAATGTCGTTTCAAAGAGCACAAAACCAAGCGCTAAGAACCCTCAGGGTGGAATTGTTAAACAAGAAGCCCCAATACAGATTTCTAATTTGAGTTTGATTGATCCTAAAAGTGGTAAAGCTACTCGTATTTCAATTAAGAAAAATGAGGATGGAACAAAAGTTCGTATCGCTAAAAAATCAGGGGAGGAAATTAAATAATGAATACAGCACAATTAAAGAATGTATATGTTGAGAGCATAGCTCCAGCACTGCAAAAACAGTTTAATTATTCTTCGACTATGCAGATTCCTGTCTTGAAAAAGATCGTTATCAATCAAGGTTTAGGTGATGCAACTCAAGATAAGAAAATAGTAGACGTAGCGATAAACGAAATCACTACAATAACAGGACAAAAAGCTGTCGCTACATATTCAAAGAAAGATATTGCGAATTTTAAGCTTCGTAAAAAAATGCCTATCGGTGTTATGGTTACTCTTCGTCGTGAGCGTATGTACGAATTCCTAGAGAAATTAGTACGTGTTGCGCTTCCTCGTATTCGTGACTTTAAGGGTATTGAGAGCAAGTTTGATGGTCGTGGTAACTATACACTTGGAATTGAGGAACAAATTATATTTCCTGAAATCAACATCGATACTGTAGATCGTATTCAAGGAATGAACATTACTTTCGTTACATCAGCTAACACTGATGAAGAAGGTTCTGCACTCCTTAAAGGATTTGGTCTGCCATTCAAAAATTCTAAAAACGATTAAGAGATATGGCTAAAGAATCAATGAAAGCTCGCGAAGTTAAACGCGCTAAAATGGTAGCTCGTTATGCAGAAAAACGCGCAGCATTGAAAACGGTAATCGCAACAAGCGATGATCCTGCAGAAGCTTATGAAGCAGCACGCAAACTTCAAAGTATTCCTCGTAATGCAAACCCAATCCGTTTGCATAATCGTTGTAAGATAACTGGTCGTCCAAAGGGATATATCCGTCAATTTGGTCTTTCACGTATTCAATTCCGTGAAATGGCTTCTAACGGTTTAATACCTGGAGTAAAGAAGGCCAGTTGGTAATTTAAAGAACATTTTTTAATATTGTCGGGGACTCCCGATTAATTAAACATTTATATTTTATGACAGATCCAATAGCAGATTATCTGACGAGGTTGAGAAACGCAATCATGGCTCATCACCGTGTAGTTGAAGTACCAGCCTCTAACTTGAAGAAAGAGATCACTAAGATCCTCTTCGAGAAGGGTTACATTTTGAACTATAAGTTCATTGAAGTAGGCCCACAAGGAACCATAAAGGTTGCCTTGAAGTACGATTCAGCTACAAAAACAAACGCTATTAAGTGTTTGAAAAGAGTGTCTACACCAGGTTTACGTAAGTATACTGGCTATAAAGACATGCCGAGAGTAATTAACGGATTAGGTATAGCAATTATATCTACATCTAAAGGTGTAATGACAAACAAAGAGGCTTCTGACCTGAAAATTGGTGGTGAAGTTCTTTGCTATGTATATTAATTGGAGGATTAGAAATGTCTAGAATAGGAAAATTACCAATTAGTATTCCTGCAGGTGTAACTGTTAATCAAAAGGATGGTATTGTTACAGTAAAAGGTCCTAAAGGCGAACTTTCACAGATGATAGATTCTTCTATTATTGTTAAAATAGCTGATGGTCAAATTGAATTTGAAGTTGATGAGAAAAGCTCTGTTGATCAGAAGCAAAAACAAGCATTTCATGGCCTTTATCGTTCATTAGTTAATAATATGGTTATTGGCGTAAGTGAAGGATATAAGAAAACCTTGGAGTTGGTTGGTGTTGGTTATCGTGTTTCAAATCAAGGTAACATTATAGAATTTGCTCTAGGTTATACACACCCTATTTTCATACAATTACCTAGTGAAGTTAAGGTTGAGACTAAATCAGAAAGAAATCAAAACCCTATACTTATGTTGGAGTCTTGCGACAAACAGTTGTTAGGCCTTATTTGTGCAAAAATTCGTTCTTTCCGTATGCCTGAACCTTATAAAGGAAAAGGTATATTGTTCCAAGGCGAGGTCATCCGCAGAAAGTCTGGTAAGACAGCTGCAGCTAAGTAACTTTAATAATTTACGATTATGACAACAAAGAAAGTAGAAAGACGAATAAAAATTAAATATAGAATTCGTAAGAGCGTAAATGGTTCTGTAGAAAGACCACGTATGAGTGTATTTCGCAGTAACAAGCAAATTTATGTTCAGATAATAAATGATCAGGAAGGTAAAACTTTAGCTTCTGCTTCTTCTATAGGTTTGGAAACAATGCCTAAGATACAGCAAGCTGAAAAGGTTGGAGAATTGGTAGCAAAGAAAGCTCTAGAAGTTGGAATTACTTCAGTTGTCTTTGACCGTAATGGTTACCTTTATCATGGTAGAGTTAAACAACTTGCTGATGCAGCACGTAAAGTTGGACTTAAATTTTAAACGATTATGGCAATGGACAAAGTTAAAGTAAATAGTGACGTTGAATTAAAAGACAGACTGGTTGCTATAAACCGTGTTACTAAGGTAACTAAGGGAGGTCGTACCTTCACTTTTGCGGCTATCGTTGTAGTAGGCGATGGCAACGGCGTAATCGGTTACGGTTTAGGAAAAGCTGGAGAAGTAACTGCAGCAATTGCAAAAGGTGTAGAAGCTGCAAAGAAAAATCTCGTTAAGGTTCCTGTTCTTAAAGGAACAGTTCCTCATGAGATGGAAGCACATTTCGGTGGATCACAGGTTCTGCTTAAGCCAGCAGCAGCTGGTACTGGTGTAGTAGCCGGTGGAGCTATGCGTGCTGTTCTTGAAAGTGTTGGTATTAAAGACGTTTTGGCAAAGTCAAAAGGCTCTTCAAATCCTCACAATCTTGTTAAAGCTACAATTCTTGCTCTTAGTCAGATGCGAGATGCTTACACTATAGCAGGCACACGTGGCATTAGTATGGACAAAGTTTTTAGAGGATAAGGAGAATAAAATATGGCAACAATTAAAATCAAACAGATTAAGAGCCGCGTTAATGCTCCTAAAGATCAAAAGCGTACGCTCATCGCACTAGGATTGCACAAAATTTCTCAGGTAGTAGAGGTTGAGGATAATCCATCAATGCGTGGAATGATAAGTAAGGTTCACCATTTGGTAACTGTTATCGATTAATTAATCCAAACGTTTAAAAAGATTCGATTATGAAATTAAATAATTTAAAACCAGCCGAAGGTTCTACGCATTCAAGCCGTAGAATTGGACGTGGTACTGGTTCTGGTCTTGGTGGCACTTCTACACGTGGTAATAAAGGTGCAAAGTCAAGATCAGGTTATAAGAGAAAGATTGGATTTGAAGGTGGCCAGATGCCATTACAACGTCGTATTCCGAAGGCAGGATTTAAAAATATCAACCATAAGGAATATGTAGCTGTAAACCTTTCAACACTTCAGTCTCTTGCAGAAAGCAAAAACCTTACAAAAATATCTAAGAGTGATCTTGTGGATGCAGATTTAGTAAAAGCTAGTTCATTAGTTAAGATATTGGGTAATGGAGAACTGAAAGCAAAACTTGAAGTAGAAGCTAACGCTTTCTCAAAAACAGCTGAAGAGGCAATCAAGGCTGTAGGTGGAAATGCAACTATAATCTAAGTATATTATGAAGAAGTTTATTGAGACACTAAAGAACTGTTGGAAGATTGAAGATTTGCGTCAACGCTTATTAATTACTCTTCTATTTGCTGCGATTTATCGTTTTGGGTCATTCGTGGTTTTGCCAGGTATAAATCCGAGCATGTTGTATAAATTACAGTCCCAAACAGCAGGTGGTTTGATGTCACTGCTGGATATGTTCTCTGGTGGTGCATTTTCTAATGCTTCAATATTTGCATTGGGAATTATGCCTTATATCTCAGCTTCTATCGTAATGCAACTTCTTGCTGTAGCTGTACCTTATTTTCAGAAGATGCAGCGTGAAGGCGAAAGTGGCCATAAAAAGATTAATTGGTATACACGTGTGCTTACAATTGCAATATTGCTTTTTCAGGCACCGTCATACCTTATTAATCTTAAAATGCAAGCCACAGGCGCTTTGGCATCAGGCGTTTCTTGGTCAGTATTCATGATACCAGCCACTATAATCCTTGCTGCAGGTAGTATGTTCGTCCTTTGGTTAGGGGAGCGCATTACTGATAAAGGTGTAGGCAATGGCATATCTCTAATCATTATGATTGGTATTATTGCTCGTCTACCTCAAGCTTTTGTACAGGAAATTGGCTCTAGATTCACCGCAATAACAGGTGGTGGTCTTGTTATGTTTATTGTTGAGATTATAATCCTTTATGTCGTTGTTTGTGCATCTATATTGTTAGTTCAAGGAACCCGAAAGGTCCCTGTTCAATATGCAAAACGTCTTGTTGGAAATAAACAATATGGTGGTGCTCGTCAGTACATACCATTGAAGTTGTTTGCGGCTAATGTAATGCCAATAATTTTTGCACAGGCTTTGATGTTCATTCCTTTAGCGTTCGTGAAATATTCAACAGGAGATAATACTAGTTGGGTTATGCGTTCATTGATGGATCATAGAAGTTTGATGTATAATTGTGTATTTGCTCTTTTGATTATTGCATTTACATATTTTTATACAGCTATTACTTTAAATCCACAACAGATGGCTGAGGATATGAAGCGAAATAACGGATTTATCCCAGGTATAAAACCAGGAAAGGATACCGCGGAATATATTGATACAGTAATGTCTCGTATAACATTCCCTGGTTCACTTTTTATTGCTTTTGTAGCGATAATGCCTGCTTTTGCCGGTCTTCTGAATGTACAGGATGCTTTCTCTCAATTCTTTGGAGGTACATCATTGCTGATTTTAGTCGGTGTGGTTATAGATACCTTACAACAGGTTGAAAGTCATTTGCTTATGCGTCATTATGATGGCTTGTTGAATTCAGGTCATGTACGTGGCAAATCTGGAGGCGTTTCAGCGTATTAATGTCTATCTGAAATGCATATATTTCTGAAGACTGAAGATGAAATTGAGTTGATGTATAATGCGAACCAACTCGTCGGTAAAACGCTAGGCGAGTTGGCAAAGCATATAAAACCAGGTGTTACAACTTTGGAATTGGACAAAATTGCGGATGAATTCATTAGAGATAATGGTGCTGTTCCTACTTTCAAGGGGGTTGAAAATCCTTACGGAGGTCCTTTTCCTGCAAGTATTTGTACATCAGTTAATGATGTAGTTGTACATGGTATCCCAGATAGTAAAACTTTCCTAAAAGAAGGAGATATAATATCGATAGACTGTGGCACGCTTTTAGATGGCTTTAATGGAGATTCTTGTTACACTTTTGTTGTAGGAGAAATTTCTGAAGAAGCTAAAGCATTGCTTAAGACTACAAAAGAGTCTCTTTATCTAGGAATAGAAAAAGCTGTTGCTGGAAAGCATATAGGTGACATTGGAAGTGCAATTCAAGAATATTGTGAAGGTCATTGTTACGGAATCGTAAGAGAATTGGTCGGACATGGTATAGGAAAAGAAATGCATGAAGATCCTCAAGTTCCTAATTATGGGAAAAAAGGTAACGGAGTTCTTTTGAAAGCAGGGATGTGTATAGCGATAGAACCTATGGTTACAATGGGTGATAAGTCCATTTATGTGATGCCAGATCGCTGGAGTATAAGAACAAGGGATTGTAAACCTGCAGCACATTTTGAGCATACAATAGCAATTAGAAAGGGAAAAGCTTCTATTTTATCTTCCTTTGAGGAAGTTGAACGTATTGAAGGAAAATTATATTAATTATGGCAAAACAATCCGCTATCGAGCAAGACGGAACAATCGTAGAAGCATTATCAAATGCAATGTTTCGAGTAGAATTGGAAAATGGACATGAGATAACAGCGCACATCTCTGGTAAGATGAGAATGCACTATATCAAAATTTTACCCGGAGATAAAGTAAAGGTTGAAATGAGTCCTTATGATTTATCAAAAGGTAGAATAGTATTTAGATACAAATAAAATTAGAGATATGAAGACAAAAGCATCACTGAAGAAACGCACACCGGAATGTAAAATTGTCCGTCGCAAAGGTCGTTTGTTCGTTATTAACAAAAAGAACCCTAAGTACAAGTTGCGTCAGGGTTAAAAGAGTAAAGTTTACAAATAAACATTATTAATTCATTTATTTAATATGGCAATAAGAATTGTTGGAGTAGATTTGCCCCAGAATAAGCGTGGCGAAATCGCATTGACTTATATCTATGGTATAGGTCGAAATAGTTCAGCAAAGATATTGGATAAGGCAGGCGTAAGCCGTGACCTGAAAGTCAGCGAATGGACTGATGACCAGGCAGCTAAAATCCGTGAAATTATCGGCGCTGGATTCAAAGTAGAAGGTGATCTCCGTTCAGAGATCCAGTTGAACATTAAGCGACTGATGGATATTGGTTGTTATCGTGGAGTTCGTCATCGTAATGGTCTTCCGGTTCGCGGTCAGAGCACAAAAAATAATGCTCGTACACGTAAAGGCAAGAAGAAGACTGTTGCTAATAAGAAAAAGGCTACTAAATAATAATTAGTTATGGCAAAGAAAACAGCAACATCAAAGAAAAGAAACGTAAAGGTTGATGCAATGGGACAATTACATGTTCATAGTTCATTCAACAACATTATCGTGTCTTTAGCAAATAGCGAAGGCCAGATTATTTCATGGTCTTCTGCAGGAAAAATGGGATTCCGTGGTTCTAAGAAGAATACCCCTTATGCAGCACAGATGGCAGCAGAGGATTGCTCAAAGATCGCTTTTGATCTTGGCTTACGTAAAGTAAAGGCATTCGTTAAAGGTCCAGGAAATGGTCGTGAATCAGCCATACGTGCCGTACATTCAGCAGGTATAGAAGTTACTGAAATTGTTGATGTAACTCCATTACCACATAATGGATGCCGTCCTCCAAAGAGACGAAGAGTATAATTACTAATATTTAATTTAAAGCATATAATTTTATTATGGCAAGATATACAGGACCGAAATCAAAAATTGCACGTCGTTTTGGTGAACCAATATTCGGCGCAGACAAAGTTTTGTCCAGAAGGAACTTCCCTCCTGGACAGCATGGCAACAACCGTCGTAGAAAACTCTCTGAGTATGGTGTCATGTTGGCAGAGAAGCAAAAGGCAAAATATACATATGGAGTTCTCGAACGTCAGTTTCGTAACATGTTTGCTAAAGCAGCAAAGTCAGATGGTATTACCGGTGAGGTTCTTCTTCAGGACCTTGAGAGTCGTCTAGATAATGTTGTATTCCGTTTGGGAATGGCGCCAACACGTGCAGCAGCTCGCCAATTGGTAGGTCACAAACATATAGTAGTTGACGGTAAAGTTGTATCAATTCCTTCTTATTCAGTTAAACCAGGTCAGATTATAGCAGTACGCGAAAAGGCTAAATCATTAGAAGTCATTGATGCTGCGCTTGCTGGTTTTAACCACAGCAAGTATCCTTGGATTGAGTGGGATGAGAATACTAAGAGTGGTAAGTTCTTGCATAAGCCAGAACGTGCCGACATTCCAGAGAATATAAAGGAACAATTAATCGTTGAGTTGTACTCTAAATAAATCATTAAATTAATGGCGATATTAGCATTTCAAAAACCTGATAAAGTAGTAATGCTGGAGGCTGATGACAAGTTCGGTAAATTCGAATTTCGTCCATTAGAGCCTGGCTTTGGTGTTACCGTCGGTAACGCTTTACGCCGTATTCTTCTTTCATCGCTCGAGGGTTATGCTATTAACACAATCCGCATTGCGGGTGTGGAGCATGAGTTCTCATCAGTACCTGGTGTAAAGGAAGATGTAACCAACATTATCTTGAATCTGAAACAAGTAAGATTCAAGCAAGTAGTAGAAGAATTCGAGAATGAAAAAGTCAGTATCACCGTCGAGAATTCTACGGAATTTAAGGCTGGTGATATAGGTAAGTATCTGACTGGATTTGAAGTGTTAAACCCTGAGATGGTGATTTGTCATTTAGATGCCAAAGCTTCAATGCAGATTGATCTTACCATTAACAAAGGTCGTGGATATGTACCGTCTGATGAAAATCGCGAGTACTGCACCGATGCTAACGTAATTCCAATCGATTCTATTTACACTCCAATCCGTAATGTAAAATATTCAGTTGAGCCGTTCCGTGTTGAACAGAAAACTGACTATGACAAGCTTGTTATAGATGTAACAACGGATGGTTCCATCAACCCGAAGGATGCCCTTAAAGAGGCCGCAAAAATTTTGATTTATCATTTCATGTTGTTTTCTGATGAGAAAATCACTCTTGAAACAGGTGAAAATGAAAATAATCAAGAATTTGATGAAGAAGTTCTTCATATGCGTCAATTGTTAAAGACTAAACTTGTTGATATGAATCTGTCAGTACGTGCTCTCAATTGTTTGAAAGCTGCTGATGTAGAAACATTAGGCGATTTAGTACAGTACAATAAGACTGACCTCTTGAAGTTCCGTAACTTCGGTAAGAAATCGCTCACTGAGCTTGATGATTTGCTCGAGAGTCTGAATCTATCGTTTGGAACCGATATTTCTAAATATAAATTAGATAAAGATTAAAAAAAATGAGACACAATAAGAAATTCAACCACTTGAGTCGTACTGCATCTCACCGTAATGCGATGCTTGCAAACATGGCAATATCTCTGATCATGCACAAAAGAATCACTACGACTCTTGCCAAAGCAAAGGCTTTGAAAAAATATGTAGAACCTATGATAACACGTTCTAAAGAAGATACAACTAATTCACGTCGTGTTGTCTTTCGTAATCTGCAAAATAAATTTGCTGTTACGGAACTCTTCAAGGAAGTCTCTGCTAAAGTGGCTGATCGTCCAGGAGGATACACTCGTATAATCAAATTAGGATCTCGCCAAGGAGATGCAGCTTCAATTTGTTTTATTGAACTTGTTGACTATGATGAAAACATGGCAAAGACAAATAAACCAGTTGCAAAGAAAACTCGTCGTGCAGGTAAGAAAGCTACTGCTAAAGTAGAAGAAACTGTCGTAGAGGCTCCAAAAGCAGAAGAAGCAAAAACTGAAGAAGCTCCAAAAACTGAATAAATTACAGTTAGATAAAAAATGAAGACGTCTCTTAAAAAAAAAGAGGCGTCTTTTTATTTTATGGGTTTAATAGTTAAAAAAATATAGAGTTTTATTTGTTTTCAATATAATAAATTATATTTGCAGCAATAAAACAATAAATTGATATGAAGAGGTCTGTATTATTTCTATGCGGGGCTATAACATTAAGTGGCTGTGGCTCATATACAGCAAATGGAGCCTACGCTGGCTCAATGATCGGTTCAATGTTAGGTTCTGCTATTGGTGGTATAAGTAGTGGACCTAGAGGGAGTGATTTAGGTTCAATCTTTGGAATGGCTGGTGGGGCAGTTGCTGGTGCTGCAATAGGTTCTATTGCCGACAAAGCAGAAGAAAACGCTCAGTGTAGGCAAAATGGAGTTTCGCGAGATGATGCTACGGATGATCCTAGTGGCTTTGATCCTACGAATAGTGCAGACGATAGAATATATGAATACAATGACACTACTTACAGTGGAAATTATAGTGCAGTGCAACCACAGACATTGTCTCAATCAGCTATAGTATCAGATGTTGGTAATGGAGCATCATATGGGTTTAAATTAAATTCGACTATAGAAATACGTAATGCAAGATTTGTTGATATGAATCCGGATGGAATATTAAGGGCTAATGAAGAATGTAAAGTTATATTTGAAGTTATTAATAATTCATCAGATACACTTTATGATGTGCAGCCTACGGTTATAGAAACAACAGGTAATAAACATATATTTATATCTCCCAATATTCATGTTGAAAGTATCTTGCCTTATAAAGGAATAAGGTATACAGCTACAGTAAAGGCCGATAAAAAATTAAAAGATGGTATTGCCAAATTCTGTGTAGCAGTTGCTCAAGGTAATAATCAGATTACATCGAATGTAAAGGAGTTTTTGATTAAGACAAAGAAGTAATTTCTTTTTGTAATTCCAATCTTTTCTAGTTAATATAGAAAGAAATGTTTTTTAATTATAAAGTCGATTAATAATTTTACAGAATCATTTTTTCTAAATTAGAAGCCTTGCCCCTCATTTTAAAAGAGGAACAAGGCTAATATGTTTACTGAAATATTAAATTATTTCATAATCATTTACACAATACCTTGAGCCATCATTGCGTTTGCAACTTTCATGAATCCAGCTATGTTAGCACCTTTGACATAGTCGATATATCCATCGTTAAGTTTACCGTATTTTACACATTGCTCGTGTATGCTATGCATAATTTGATGCAATTTTTCATCAACTTCATCTGAACTCCAACTAAGGCGTATCGCATTTTGTGTCATCTCCAATCCAGAGGTAGCAACACCACCAGCGTTTACAGCTTTGCCAGGGGCAAACAATTGTTTAGCTTTTACAAATTTTTCGACAGCTTCTGCAGTACATCCCATATTAGAAACCTCAGCTACACATATAGGGTGATTGGCTAGCAGAATATCAGCATCATCGCCATTCAGTTCATTCTGTGTAGCACACGGTAATGCTATATCGCATTTAATTTCCCAAGGACGTTTGTTTGGAATAAACTTAGCCCCAGGAAACATTTCCGCATACGGTGCACAGACATCATTACCAGTGGCGCGAAGCTCAAGCATATAATCTATTTTCTCTCCACAAATTCCGTCTGGATCATATATATAGCCATCAGGACCAGAAATAGTTATAACCTTTGCACCAAGTTGTGTAGCCTTGGTCACAGCTCCCCATGCTACATTGCCAAAACCACTCACAGCAATAGTTTTACCTTTAATATCTATATTATGCGTTTGTAACATTTGATTTACAAAATAAAGGGCACCGAATCCTGTTGCTTCCGGCCTTATTCTAGAACCACCCCATTCAAGTCCTTTACCTGTTATAACACCATTCCATTGATGAGTTAGTTTT
>Ga0172377_10001108_pt1 | contig 26683 bp, 29 predicted proteins | sample Pumphouse3metaG_FD_119749 | JGI IMG/M metagenome (GOLD analysis project Ga0172377, IMG submission 119749) | Leachate microbial communities from a municipal landfill in Southern Ontario, Canada - Pumphouse #3 metaG | ecosystem: Engineered > Solid waste > Landfill > Unclassified | place: Canada... | reverse complement strand
TGCAGTTTCCGTCTAATTGGGAGTTGTCGGCGGCGCGGGCAGCGACGGTGGCGCGTACCTTTATTTATATGGGATTGAATTCAAGTTTAGTGGCGATCGAGGGGCGCGCGGAGAATGAGCCGGTTGCGCCCAATGATAGTCCTTATGGTCGTTCGTTGAATCGTCGCGTTATTATTTTGGTTGATAAGACCGGTAAGGCGAATTTCTAACTTAACTTATCAGGCGCTAAACAGGGTTTTGGCAGGCCTGCTAATGTTGTTTTTGGCCAATCAGTTGCGTTACGCAGCCAAGACCGGTATGACCGGTTCCTTCATAGATGTCACGTTCGAGTTCACAATGATGTAGCCAGTGCAGTTGGCTGAATTCCTGTTTGATCGCATTTAATTCCACTAAAAGTGATTCGGCTTTTGGGCCGCCGCTGTTATAGGCCAGTTGCTTGGGGGCGTAGGCTTCAAGGATAAACAGGCCGCCATCGTTGAGTTGTTGTTCTACCTGTTGGTGAACTTGTGCACGCAAGGTCGGCGGCAGGTGGCAAAAAATCGAAACCACCACATCCCACGTCTGCTGTTTGAAATTAAATTCGGCTAAATCTATGCAGTGTGTTTGTATTTTTACTCCGCGCTGCTTGGCTAACGCCTGCGCTTTGTCTAGGCCGACTTGTGAGGCATCAACGGCGATAACCTGGTGGCCGCATTCAGCTAGATACACCGCATTTCGCCCTTCGCCTTCGGCTAGGCAGAGGATGGTTTGGTTGGGGGGAAGGTTTTTGCAGGCCTGTTGCAAGAAGTCGTTCGGTTGGGTGCCGTACAAAAAATCGGTACGGTTGTATTTTTCATTCCACATGGATAGATTTCCTGGGTGTAAAAGGTTAGTCGAGACCGAGTAGTTTGTGAGTTTGCAAACTGAGTTTCCACTTGGGGTGTTGGAGGCAGTAGTCTATGGCGGCGCGCAGGTTTTGGGGCTGTTGCGCGTTGTCCATGGCTTGAAGGTAGTAGTGTTCAAAGCCTTGTAGCGGAATCTGTTCAGGAAGCAGACCCGGTTGTGGGTATACCAGTTTGAGTTCGTTACCTTGGGTGAGTAACCATGGCGCGCCCGCTTTGGGACTGACACAAATCCAGTCGATACCCTGTGGTGGGTATTTGGTTCCATTGGTTTCTAAAGCGATTTCCACGCCGTATTGATGGAGGCAGTCTACTAGGGTTTGATCAACTTGCAGCAAAGGTTCGCCTCCGGTGAGGACGATAAACGGGTGGCTGTTTGCGTTGTTTGGCCATAAGCTGAGCAAGTGTTGGCATAAACGTTCGGCACTATCAAAGCGCCCGCCATTTTGGCCGTCGGTACCGATAAAGTCGGTGTCGCAAAAGCGGCAGGTGGCGTCGGCGCGGTCTTGTTCTCGTCCGCTCCATAGGTTGCATTGGCTGAAACGGCAGAAGATGGCCGGTCGTCCGCTGTGTGCCCCTTCGCCTTGGAGGGTGTAAAACGCTTCTTTGATTTGATAACTCATGCGCAGTGGTTCTCGTTGTTTAAGATGTTTATTGCTTTAATGTATTGATTTATCGTTTTTTTCGATTTTTTCGTGCGGCGTCTTGGCTTTACACCGTTATTTAAAAACGGTTTTATCCTTGGCGCAGCTTAGCGAGGGATGTTGATGTTGCCGTTAAAAATGCGGGTTGATTTTTACGTAATCTGTGTGCAATCCAGTCGCTAAATTGAGCGGCGTATATCGCGTTTGTTATTTTACTACGTGGAAAAAGAATCAAAATGTTATAATTCAAAACTATTTTTTATCGCTGAAAGACGGAAAGCAGGCTATGTCGGCTAAAACATTATATGACAAGTTGTGGGACGCACACGTGGTGCGTCAAGAAGAAGACGGAACGGCATTAATTTATATTGATCGCCAGTTGTTGCATGAGGTGACCTCGCCGCAGGCTTTTGAAGGCTTGCGTATGGCTAAGCGGAAGCCTTGGCGCGTGGAGGCGAACCTGGCTACGCCGGATCATAATGTGCCGACGACTGCGCTTAGCGGCGGCGTGGAAAGTATTGCCGATCCGATTTCGCGTATTCAGGTGCAGACGCTAGATCAAAATGCGGCTGATTTTGGCATTACGGAATATAAAATGGGCGATCCGCGACAGGGTATCGTTCATGTGGTTGGGCCGGAATCTGGCGCGACTTTACCGGGTATGACGGTGGTGTGCGGTGATTCACATACTTCAACGCATGGCGCATTGGGCGCGCTGGCACACGGTATTGGCACGTCTGAGGTTGAGCACGTCTTGGCCACTCAGTGTTTAATCCAGAAGAAAATGAAGAATATGCTGGTGAAGGTGAATGGCCAACTGCAGCCGGGGGTGGGGCCAAAAGATGTGGTGCTGGCGATTATTGGTGAAATCGGTACCGCAGGTGGCAATGGCTGTGCGATTGAATTTGGCGGTCAGGTAATGCGCGATATGTCGGTCGAAGGGCGTATGACCGTGTGTAATATGGCGATTGAGGCCGGTGCAAGAGCGGGTTTGGTTGCGGTAGATGATAAAACGATCGAGTATGTAAAAGGTCGTCCGTTTGCACCTAAGCCTGAACATTGGGCACAGGCGGTGGCTTATTGGCAGACGCTACATTCAGACGAGGGTGCGTTGTTTGATAAGGTGGTGGAAATCGACGGCTCGGCGATTGTGCCGCAAGTTACTTGGGGTACGTCACCGGAAATGGTGACTGGTGTGCATGGTGTGGTACCCGACCCAGCGCAAGAGTCGGACCCGGTGAAGGCGGATGGTATTCGCCGTGCTTTAGCCTATATGGGCTTAAAAGCGAATCAGCCAATTCAGTCGATTCCGGTGGATTATGTGTTTATCGGTTCTTGTACGAATTCGCGTATCGAAGATTTGCGCGCGGCCGCATCGGTTATTAAGGGGCGCAAGGTGGCAAAATCCGTTGAGCAGGCCTTGGTGGTGCCCGGATCTGGTTTGGTTAAGCAGCAGGCGGAAGCGGAAGGGTTAGATCAGATTTTTATCGCAGCGGGTTTTGAGTGGCGCAATCCCGGTTGTTCGATGTGCTTGGCGATGAATGCGGATCGGTTACCTGCACAAAAACATTGCGCGTCTACTTCGAATCGTAATTTTGAAGGGCGTCAAGGTGCGGGCGGGCGTACCCATTTGGTGAGCCCACAAATGGCGGCGGCGGCCGCGATTGCCGGGCATTTTGTCGATGTACGCGAGTTATAGGGGTGTAATTATGAATCAGTTTGTGAAATTAAACGCGATTGTTGCGCCGTTAGATCGTGCGAACGTAGATACGGATGCGATTATTCCTAAGCAGTTTCTTAAGTCGATTAAGCGTAGTGGGTTTGGGCCTAATTTATTCGATGAGTGGCGTTATCTTGATGTTGGTCAGCCGGGTGAGGATTGCTCGAATCGACCGCTTAATCCAGAATTTGTATTGAACCAGTCGCGCTATAAAGGCGCAAAAATTTTGCTTGCACGTGAAAACTTCGGTTGCGGTTCGAGTCGCGAGCACGCACCTTGGGCGTTAAAAGATTATGGTTTTGATGTCGTGATTGCGCCAAGCTTCGCGGATATTTTCTTTAATAACTGCTTTAAAAACGGTATCTTGCCGATTGTCTTGTCCGATGAGCAGGTCGATATGCTGTTTAAGCAGGTCGCGGCGCAAGAGGGTTATGCTTTAACGGTGGATTTGCAGGCGCAGCAGATTGAGTTGCCCGATGGTTCGAGCTGGGCGTTTGAGGTGGATGCGTTTCGCCGCCATTGTTTGCTAAATGGTTTGGACGATATTGGTTTAACGCTGGTTCATCAAGCCGATATTCAGGCTTTTGAACAACACTATCGCCAACGCGCACCTTGGTTGTTCGCTTAGCACGAGTTTTAGCAGGCCTGCTAAATACAATGAATTTTTACAAAGGTAAAACAAGATGACAAAACAGGTTTTATTATTGCCCGGTGATGGTATTGGCCCAGAGATTGTGGCGCAAGCGGTGAAGGTATTGAATACGTTGCGCGATCAGCACGGCTTAGATATTGAAATGAGTGAAGGTTTGGTGGGCGGTGCGGCGTATGATGCGGCCGGACATCCCTTACCGGACGAAACGATGCGGTTAGCGAAAAGTTGCGATGCGATTTTGCTGGGCGCAGTCGGCGGATATAAATGGGAGTCGTTGGATATTTCCGTGCGCCCAGAAAAAGGATTATTGGGGTTACGTTCCGGTTTAGGCTTGTTTGCTAATTTGCGTCCGGCGTTTTTGTATCCGCAGTTGGCCGAGGCCTCGACGCTAAAAGCAGAGGTGGTGTCAGGTTTAGATATTTTAATTGTGCGCGAATTAACCGGGGGTATTTATTTTGGTCAGCCGCGCGGTATTCGTACCTTGGAAAACGGTGAGCGTCAAGGCTATAACACCTATGTGTATTCGGAGTCTGAAATTCGTCGTATTGGTCATGTTGCGTTCCAAGCGGCGATGAAGCGCAATAAAAAAGTGTGTTCGGTGGACAAGGCGAATGTGCTGGAAGTGACTGAGTTATGGCGTGAAGTGATGAGCGATTTGGCCAAGGAGTATCCACAAGTGCAGCTGACTCATATGTACGTCGATAATGCGGCAATGCAGTTGGTAAAAAATCCAAAACAGTTTGATGTGATGGTGACCGGTAATATGTTTGGTGACATTCTGTCTGATGAGGCTTCGATGCTTACCGGCTCGATTGGTATGCTGGCGTCGGCATCGCTGGATGCGAACAATAAAGGGATGTATGAGCCAAGTCATGGTTCGGCACCGGATATCGCTGGGCAAAATTTGGCTAATCCGTTAGCCACGATTTTGTCGGCGGCGATGATGTTGCGTTATAGTCTTAATCGCGAAGATTTGGCGTTGAAAATCGAAGCGGCTGTCAGTGATGTTTTGGATCAGGGCTTGCGTACTGGTGATATTTTTTCCGCCGGTATGACGCGTGTTTCAACCTCGCAAATGGGTGATGCAGTGGTGGCAGCACTAAAATAAGAGGTGGGCATGACCAAGCAACACTTTACGATTACGATTAGTGATGTGCATGGCGCGCGTCATTATTCTTTTACCCAGTTAGCGAAAAAGTTTGCTTGGGCGGTCATTATTGTTTTTGTGCTGATTTTTAGCGGTGGCGCGGCGACAATTTGGTGGTTAAATCAGGAAGTCGATAAAATTCAGAATATCAAGCGTCAAGCGGAAAACTCTTTTTTGGATGCGTTGGCGGATCGACAAAAAGAATATGCATCGTTGATGGAAGAGCGAGCGCAGCTGATTCATGAGTTGGAGGATAAGGTAAAACAAGTCGATTTTCTTGACCAAACACTGCAGGGGTTGGAAGAGTTAATCGGCGTGCAACAGGATGTCGATGTGCCGATCGGCGAGCGAGTGAAGCTGGTTCAGCTATCGACGCTGGAAAAGCAGATTATGCTAGAACGGGTGCCCAGTGGGCGTCCGGTTGGCAAGTTTCAGGGCGTGACCAGTGGTTATGGTTGGCGAACACATCCGGTACGCGGTACGCGCGAGTTTCATTATGGCATTGATTATCGTGGTGCGGTTGGTGATCCGGTGATTGCAACCGCTGATGGGGTGGTGGAGTATGCGGGTTATCATCGTAATAGCGGTTATGGCAATCTGGTGATTGTGGCGCACGCTTTTGGCTTTAAAACCTTTTATGGTCATTTGCATTCGTTGAATGTGACGACTGGGGAGTTTGTGAGCCAGGGCCAGGTGATTGGCGGCATAGGTTCCACCGGTATCTCTACCGGCCCGCATTTGCATTATGAAGTGAATTTTGTGCAACGTAAGTTGAATCCGGCGCCTTTTGTCCAGTGGGGGCTTGAGGATTATGACGGTATTTTTGAGAAAGTAGAGGGTGTACCATGGGGTTCTTTAAGTCAAGCGATTCAAAGCCAAGTCGAGAGGGTGGAAAAACAATTATTGCTGAGGGATGTGCCGTAAACGGTGAGATTACCGATTTACAAGGTGCGTTGCACGTTGATGGGCGCATCGATGGAATAGTGGAAACCCGCTTTGATATTGTGATTGGTCCGAAAGGTAGTTTGACAGGCCTGGTGAAAGCCCGTTCGATTTATTTGAGTGGTCAGCTTGAAGGTAAAGTGGCTTGTGAGCGCATCGAGATTTTGGCAACCGGAAAGCTAATGGGGGAGCTTATTAGCGGTGAGTTGACGATTGAGTCTGGCGGTAAGTTTGTCGGCCACAGTCGTGAACTCGATGAAAGCGGGATGATTTTGGGGTTGGATGAGCAGGCGCAAGACGAAGCGAAACCGGCTCAGTTGGCTAATGCGTCGATGAGTAGCGTTCAACCTATTCATGCTGATGTTGAAAAAACGGACAATTTGGCTGAAAAAGTGTCTTAACGTTTAATGGCTCATTGCTAAAGGGTTAGCTCTGAGCGGTTCAACGAGCATGGATGTGAAAGTTGAATGTGAGTCGATTGAACTTTGCCGCAGGTGTTGGTTTTGACAGATTGGATGGGCTTGATATATTTGTCTTTTGATTGAAACGCCAGTAGCCCTAAGGTGACTTAAACAAGGCAGTCAATAAAGTAGAGGATTTATGAAAACATTTGATATTGCAGTGGTGGGCGCGACCGGTGCGGTCGGTGAGACAATTTTAAAAGTATTGGAAGAGCGTAATTTTCCGGTTGGGAAGTTGTTTTTGTTGGCGAGCAGCCGTTCTGCGGGTAAAAAGCTTGAGTTTAAAGGCGCATGGCATGAAGTATTGGACTTGGAAACGTTTGATTTTTCGCAGGCGCAGATAGGCTTGTTTTCACCGGGCGCGAGCGTATCGGCGGTGTATGCCCCCAAGGCGGCAGCGGCCGGTTGTGTGGTGGTCGATAATACTTCACAATTTCGCTATGATGACGATATTCCATTGGTTGTGCCGGAAGTGAATCCTGAGGCCATTGCGGGCTATAAAAATCGTGGGATTATCGCTAATCCAAACTGTTCGACGATTCAAATGTTAGTGGCATTAAAGCCAATTTATGATGCCGTGGGTATCGAGCGTATTAATGTGGCGACCTATCAGGCGGTGTCGGGTACAGGTAAAGAAGCGATTGAGGAACTGGCGAAGCAAACGGCGAATTTGTTAAATCTTAAGCCAGTTGAGTGTGAGGTGTATCCAAAGCAAATCGCGTTTAATTGTATCCCGCAAATTGATGTGTTTATGGATAACGGCTACACCAAAGAAGAGATGAAAATGGTGTGGGAAACGAAGAAAATCTTGGGTGATGAGTCAATCAAGGTCAATCCAACGGCCGTACGTGTACCGGTATTTTATGGTCATAGTGAAGCGGTTCATATCGAAACGAAAAGCAAAATTACCGCGATGCAGGCGCGTACGCTTTTAGAGCAGGCGCCGGGTTTGGTGGTGGTTGATGAGCGTGTCAATGGGGGGTATCCAACCGCGGTTACCGAGGCGGCAGATACCAATCCTGTCTATGTGGGTCGCATTCGCGAGGATATTTCCATCGAAAACGGTTTGAATTTATGGGTGGTGGCAGATAATGTGCGTAAGGGCGCGGCAACTAATACGGTTCAAATCGCTGAAGTGTTAATCGAAAAATATCTTTAATTTATGGTCAAGATTGCGCTCGGCATCGAGTATCAAGGCTCAGCTTATTGTGGTTGGCAACGCCAGCGACATTGCGACTCGGTGCAGGCGCGATTAGAGGCGGCGTTATCGCAAATTGCTGCGCAACCGATTGCGTTGTTTTGTGCCGGTCGTACGGATACTGGCGTTCATGCTATTGGTCAAGTCGCGCACTTTGAAACGCCTTGTTCGCGCCCGCTTCGCGCTTGGTTGGAGGGAACTAACACCCTGTTACCTGAAGATATAAGGGTGGTATGGGTGCGAGAAATGACGGGCGATTTTCATGCTCGTTTTAGTGCTCAGGCACGTCAATATCGCTATGTGATTTTTAATCGCTCGGTGCGCAGTGCGGTGTTGGCTGGACGTGTGACTTGGGAACGACGTGTGTTGGATGAGACGGCGATGCACCGCGCAGCACAGGATTTGATTGGGGAGCATGATTTTAGCTCGTTTCGCGCGGCTGAGTGTCAGGCGGCACACGCGCGACGCGAGATTCAATCTTTGCAAGTAAGCCGACGGGGTGAGATGGTGTTTATTGATGTTCAAGCTAACGCGTTTTTACATCACATGGTGCGTAATATTGCGGGTACGTTAATGCAAATTGGCCGTGGCGAGAAAAATGAAGCTTGGGCGGCAACCTTGCTAGCTTTGCGCGATAGGACGCAAGCGACGGCGACGGCGCCAGCGAGCGGTTTGTATTTTGTCAATGCGTTTTACCCTGAAAGCTTTGCCCTGCCTCGGGTAAGTCTTAATGAGTTGGTCTGGCAATGAGAGTGCGCGTTAGAACTAAGATTTGTGGTATTACGCGCCGTGATGATGCGTTAATGGCGATAGAGGCCGGAGCGGATGCGATAGGTTTGGTGTTTTATGAGCCCAGTCCGCGAAATGTGACATTGGAGCAGGCAAGGCAGATTGTGTCTGCGTTGCCTGCTTTTGTTTCTACCACGGCGTTGTTTGTGAACGCGGCGCCTGATTTTATCAGACAAGTGGTGGCGCAGGTTGGGGTTGATTTATTACAGTTTCATGGTGAGGAGTCACCTGCCGAGTGCGACGCATATGCGCGACCGTATATTAAAGCGGTGGCGATGCAGGCGCAGACTAACTTGGTTGAAATAGCCGAGCGTTATCGCAATGCGCGCGCGTTGTTGTTGGATACCTACAAGCCGGGTGTGCCTGGTGGTACGGGTGAGTCGTTTAATTGGCAGTGGGTGACGCCCTTAGTTGATAAACCGTTAATTTTGGCGGGCGGTTTAACGCCCAGTAATGTCGCGCAAGCGGTTGAGCAAACCGGTGTATATGCGGTAGATGTGAGTGGTGGCGTTGAGGCTAGCAAGGGGTTGAAATGCGCCGAAAAAGTACAGCAGTTTATTAGGCAGGCGAATTTAATGAGCGGACAATATAAATGAAAATAGATTACTCTCAATTCCCAGATGAACAGGGTCACTTTGGCCCGTATGGCGGCATTTTTGCCCCGGAAACGCTAATGGCGCCGTTGGAACAGCTTAAGCAGCAGTATGCGGCGTTAAAAAACGATCCAGCATTTATTGCGCAATTACAGGCCGATTATCAAGATTATATTGGTCGCCCTACGCCGTTGTACTATGCCAAACGTTGGTCTGAGTATTTAGGTGGGGCAAAAATCTATCTAAAGCGCGAAGATTTAAATCATACTGGCGCACATAAAATTAATAATACGATTGGTCAGGCTTTGTTGGCTAAGCATTTAGGTAAAACGCGGATTATTGCCGAAACCGGCGCTGGTCAGCACGGGGTCGCGAGTGCGACAGTTGCCGCACGCTTGGGGTTGGAGTGCGTGGTATATATGGGCGCGGACGATGTTGTTCGTCAGGCGCCGAATGTGGCGCGTATGAAAATGCTGGGCGCCAAGGTGGTGGCGGTGACCTCAGGCACGCGGACGCTAAAAGATGCGTTAAACGAGGCGATGCGTGATTGGGTGACTAACGTTGATAATACATTTTATATTATAGGCACCGTCGCCGGTCCGCATCCTTATCCGATGATGGTGCGGGATTTTCAGTCGATTATTGGTCGCGAGGCACGTGAACAAATTATGCAAAAGGAAGGGCGCTTACCTGATGCGATTGTCGCTTGCGTCGGCGGTGGTTCGAATGCGATGGGGTTGTTTCATGCCTTTTTGCCGGATGAGTCGGTAGCGATTTATGGCGTAGAGGCCGGTGGGCATGGCCTTGACAGCGGGGCGCACGCCGCCCCTTTATGTAAAGGTAAGCCGGGTGTTTTACACGGAAACCGTACTTATTTGATGCAGGATGAACATGGTCAAATTATGGGGACGCATTCGATTTCAGCAGGCCTGGATTATCCAGGCGTAGGGCCGGAGTTGGCTTGGTTAAAGGATATTGGGCGTGCAAATTTTGTGGCCATTACCGATGATGAGGCGTTGCAAGGCTGGCGTGATTTGACGCGCATGGAGGGTATTATTCCGGCGTTGGAAAGCAGTCATGCTCTGGCTTATGTGACGAAACTCGCTCCAACGATGAAGCGTAATCAGACTATTATTGTTAATCTATCCGGTCGCGGCGATAAGGATATGAATACGATTGCCAAAATCGAAGGTTTTGACTTTTAAGAGATGCGAATATGAGCAGAATTCAAACCAGGTTAGCCGAGCTGAAGGCTCAGGGTAAAACCGCTTTAATCCCTTATTTAACGGCGGGGGATCCGCAACCACAGGTGACGGTGACGTTAATGCACGATTTAGTCGCGGCCGGGGCTGATATTGTGGAGTTGGGTGTGCCTTTTTCTGATCCGATGGCGGATGGGCCGGTGATTCAAAGGGCGGTGGAACGGGCGTTGGCACATCATGTGAGTTTGCTTGATGTATTGGCGATGGTGAGCGAGTTTAGACGCCAAGATAAGACAACACCGGTGGTGTTAATGGGCTATCTCAATCCGATTGAAGCGATGGGCCGGGTTGCGTTTGCTGAACGGGCCAAGCAAGCTGGCGTGGATGGGGTATTGACGGTAGATATGCCGCCGCAAGAAGCGCAAAGCTATGTCAGCGCGATGAAAGCGCAAGGTTTGGATTGTATTTTTTTGGTGTCGCCAACCACGCCGACGAGTCGTTTAGCGGCGGTGAATGAATATGGTAGTGGGTTTGTTTATTATGTATCCCTAAAAGGGGTGACCGGTTCGGCGGAACTAAATGAAGCGGCGGTGAGTGCACAGTTGCAGGCTTTGGCGCAGCATTTGAGTTTGCCGATTGGTATTGGCTTTGGTATTCGTAATACACAAAACGCCTATCAGATGGCACGCATCGGTGATGGTGTGATTATTGGTTCGGCGCTGGTGTCGCTTATCGAAGCGCATGCCGCAGAGGGATTAAACGCGGTCAAACAGGCATTGATTGAACAGATGGCGGAGTTTCGTCATGCGATTGATCAAGCCGATAAGGGAGAGTCATTGTGAGTTGGTTTGAAAAAATTTTACCCAGCATTAAACAAGTTACCGAGCGCAAAAAATCGGTGCCCGAAGGTTTGTGGTTAAAGTGTCCGAAATGTGAAAGTGTGTTATATCGTTCTGAGGTTGAGCGCAATCAAGAGGTGTGTCCGAAGTGTGAACACCATATGCGTTTAAGCGCACGCAAGCGTTTGCAGGCTTTTTTTGATGCCGGTTCGGGTCAAGAGTTTGCCGCCGAGGTCAAACCGATTGATGCGTTGAAGTTTAAAGATCAAAAGAAGTACAAAGATCGCATTGCACTAGCCCAGAAAACAACAGGCGAAAAAGATGCGTTAATCACTCAAGTTGGTCGTATTGACGGACTTGAGGTGGTCGCGGCGGCGTTTGAGTTTCAATACATGGGCGGTTCGATGGGCTCGGTGGTGGGTGAGAAGTTTGTGCGTGCGGTGAATGAGGCGATTAGTCGCCGTTGCCCGTTGATTTGTTTTTCTGCCAGTGGCGGCGCGCGTATGCAAGAGGCGTTGCTTTCGTTGATGCAAATGGCGAAAACTAGCGCGGCTTTAGGTCGTTTGCGCGCACAGGGATTGCCGTATATTTCGGTGATGACTGATCCAACTATGGGGGGGGTGTCGGCCAGCTTTGCTATGTTGGGGGATATTAATGTGGCCGAGCCGAAAGCCTTGATTGGGTTTGCCGGGCCGCGCGTTATCGAGCAAACCGTACGCGAAAAATTACCCGACGGTTTTCAGCGCAGTGAGTTTTTATTGGAGCATGGTGCGTTGGATATGATTGTGCATCGCCATGAGTTAGCGAAAACGCTGGCGCGCGTTTCGCGTATGTTAATGCAGCATTCTGCTTAGTCGTGATAGAGATGAGTACGCCGACACGCCATTCAACCTTGGCGCAATGGCTGAGCTGGTTGAGTGAGCAGCATCCACAAGAAATCGATTTGGGTTTGGCTCGAGTGGGTGAGGTGGCGCGGCGTTTGGATGTTTGTCGGCCAGCGCCTTGGGTGATAACTGTTGCCGGTACCAATGGCAAGGGTTCGAGTGTGGCGATGCTTTCGGCGATATTGCAGGCCCAAGGTTTTCGTGTCGGTATGTATACTTCGCCTCATCTGTTAAGGTTTAACGAGCGCGTTGTGATTGCTGGCGAATGTGTTGAGGATGCGGCCTTGGTCGCGGCGTTTTGTTCTATTAAGCAGGCCTGCCAATCAATTAGTCTGACTTATTTTGAATATGCGACCTTAGCGGCGTTGTATCTTTTTAAGGATCGTGCCGTGGACGTAGCGGTATTGGAAGTTGGCTTGGGTGGGCGTTTGGATGCGGTCAATATTGTGGATGCGGATGCAAGTCTGTTGACCGCGATTGATATAGATCATGCCGATTGGTTGGGATCGACTCGCGAGGCAATTGGTTTTGAGAAGGCGGGCGTGATGCGGGCACAGCGTATATGTGTGTGTTCTGATCCTGTGCCGCCACAGAGTGTTATCAGTTATGCACAGTCATTAGCCGTCGATTTGCGGTGCTTGGGTCGAGACTTTAGTTATTCTGTGCGGACGCATGATTGGGTGTTTAAGGATTCAGGCGGTGAACAGGCTTGGCCACTACCGGCACTAAAAGGTGCATTTCAAATACAAAATGCCGCTGGCGTTTTGGCATTATTAAAAGCACAATCGGAGCTTTCTGTCAGCGATGAGGCGATACGACACGGTTTAACTCACATCGTTCATCCGGGGCGCTTAGCGTCTTATTCATTAAATCAGCAGGCCTGGTTATTGGATGTGGCACACAACCCGCAGTCGGTACAAGCCTTGGCGCAGTTTTTGGCGCAACAGCCCACGGGTGAGCGTGTTGCGATTTTTGCGGTGATGGCGGATAAGGACGTGACGCCGATGATTGCGCTTATGCGTCCGTTTGTTAGTATATGGATTTTGCCTGAGTTGGCGGTACCTAGGGCGATGAGCGCTCATCTTTTGCGTGAAAAATTGATTGGGCAAGGGGTGGATGCGTCATCTATTATTGTAAGCGAGCAGATGGCGCAGGCGTTGAAGGTGGCGCAGTCTTTGGCGTTGGATCAGGGTGTGGTATTTGGTTCGTTTATTACGGTTGCACAAGCGTTGGAAGCAGTGTCGTGGATGAGGTAACAAAGTACCGGATGACTGGAGCCATTATTTGGCTAACGTTGCTGATTTTGATTGTACCGTCTTGGTACAGCGATCCAGTAGATTATGCACAGGTTCAACCTTGGCTTGCACCAGTTGATGATACGCTAACTCCGCTTGTCGAGCCGAAAAGTGAAGTGAAGACGCTATCTAATAATATGCCACCTGCGCCGACAAAGCAGGTATTGGTAACGCATATTGTGCCTACGCCGCCTACAAGTGAGTCGCCTGCACCCGAATCAACACCCGCGCTCAAACCAAAGCCAGCGCCGCAGCAAGAGACGAAAGTCGTCGAGTCGCCTGTTTCAGCCAATGTATCGCCCCCTGTTATCTCTAAGCAGGCGTCCGCACCGGTGACGACGCCAAAGCAGGAGGTGCAGTGGTATGTGCGTTTGGTGTCGTATCAATCTAAGTCGATGGCGGATCAGTTGTTACAGCGTTTGCAAAAAGCGGGCTATCAAGCGTCTATTGGTCAGTTTAGCTCGGCGAATCAGCCGATTTATAGTGTGCGTGTAGGGCCTTATGCCAGTCAACAAAAAGCGAATGCGCACAAGCAGGCTTTAGATAAACAGTTTAATACCCAATCGCTTGTGATTGAGGTTCGCGAGTAGACGGGGCGTTGTCAATTTTGTTAATCCGAGGTGCGTAGCGCCTCTAATGTGAAGGTGAGCAAAACTCATGTGTGGTATTGTCGGAATCGTCGCTTCTTCGGGGCAACCTGTAAATCAGGAAATTTATGATGCGCTAACGGTGTTACAGCATCGCGGACAGGATGCGGCTGGCATAGTAACCTATGATGCCGGGCGTTTTTATCAACGCAAAGATAATGGCTTGGTTAAAGATGTATTCCATACCCGCCATATGCGCGATTTACACGGTAGTGTCGGTATAGGTCATGTTCGTTATCCGACGGCGGGTTCGGCTTCAAGTTCGGAAGCTCAGCCGTTTTACGTCAATTCACCTTATGGGATTGTGATGGGGCATAACGGTAATCTCACTAATACTTCACAATTAAGCCAAGAAATTTATCAACAAGATTTACGCCATTTAAATACAAATTCTGATTCAGAGGTGCTGTTGAATGTGTTTGCGCATGAGCTAATGCAGCAGAACAAGTTATTTGTCGATTATAAAGATATTTTTAGTGCTATTCGCGGTTTGCATCAACGCGTGCGTGGCGGGTATGCTGCGGTGGGGATTGTCGCTGGTGTCGGCGTCGTTGGTTTTCGTGATCCGTTTGCATTACGTCCGATTATTGTCGGTAAGCGCGTGAATGAATTGGGTAAGTTTGATTATATGGTCGCCTCCGAAAGTGTGGCGTTAGACAGTCTTGGCTTTGAGCACTATCGCGATTTAGCACCGGGTGAAGCGGTGGTTATCACCTTGAGCGGTGAGATTTATTTTGAACAATGTCATGCCCAGCCCAAGTATTCACCGTGTATTTTTGAGTTTGTGTATTTTGCACGTCCAGATTCGATGATTGATGATATTTCTGTCTATAAATCTCGCTTGCGAATGGGCGAAAAATTGGCGGAAAAAATTCAACGCATTTGGGCGGATCACGATATTGATGTTGTTATGCCGATTCCCGATACAAGCCGGACGGCGGCATTGCAGTTAGCGGAAAAATTGGGTCGGCCTTATCGTGAAGGGTTTATCAAAAACCGCTATATCGGACGGACATTTATTATGCCGGGTCAAACATTGCGTAAAAAATCGGTGCGCCAAAAACTCAATGCGATCGGTTTAGAGTTTGAAGGAAAAAATGTGCTGTTGGTGGATGACTCGATTGTGCGCGGTACGACTTCGGGTGAGATTGTGCAAATGGCGCGCGATGCGGGTGCACGTAAGGTGTATTTTGCTTCGGCCGCACCGCCCGTGCGTTATCCGTATGTTTACGGTATTGATATGCCTGCGGCATCGGAGCTGATTGCGAATAATCGCAGTGAGCAAGAAGTGGCTGATTTTATCGGTGCAGATAGGTTAATTTATCAGGATTTAACCGACTTAATTGAGGCGGTGGGGATTGGCAGTAAACATATCTCTTGTTTCGACACATCCTGTTTTAGTGGTGAATATGTTACGGGTGATATTAGTGCAGAATATCTGGCTGATATTGCGCAGTCTCGTAATGACACTGCCAAGCAAAATAAAGCACAAGCAGCGCCGGAGGCGGTAGGCTTGTACAATCAGAGAAGCTAAATGACAACCTTTGATTTGGATACTTTAGCGATTCGTGGTGGTTATCAAACGAGCCATGAGCAAGAAAATAGTGAAGCGATTTTTCCGACTTCGAGCTTTAAGTATGTCAGCGCCCAGCAGGCCGCCGACCGATTTAGCGGTGCTGAAAAGGGCAATGTGTATTCCCGTTTCACTAACCCGACGGTGCGCACGTTTGAAACTCGCTTAGCCTTAATGGAAGGGGGGGAGTCGTGTGTGGCGACGGCATCGGGTATGTCTGCTATTCTTTCGACCTTTATGGGATTGCTAAGCGCCGGCGATCATTTGGTATCGTCAAGCAGTATCTTTGGTACAACAAAGGTTTTGTTTAGCAAGTATTTGGCAAAATTCGGCGTAGAAGTTACATTTGTAGCACTCACCGATCAGCAGGCCTGGTTATCGGCGATTAAGCCGAATACTCGGGCTTTTTTTGTGGAAACACCATCTAATCCGCTTACAGAGGTAGCCGATTTAACCACATTAAGCGACATCAGCCGAGCGCATGGTTTATATCTTGTGGTCGATAATTGTTTTTGTACACCTATTTTGCAACAACCTTTAGCCTTAGGCGCGGATATTGTTATCCATTCCGCGACGAAATTTTTAGATGGCCAAGGGCGTTGCTTGGGTGGTGCGGTAATTGGAAGGGAAGACCTTATCGAAGAGCAGGTGCGTGGGTTTTTGCGTACAGCTGGGCCCACTTTAAGTCCGTTTAATGCTTGGGTGTTTATCAAGGGATTGGAAACCTTGTCGGTTCGTATGGAAGCGCATTGTCAGCGCGCACTGGCTTTAGCGCAATGGTTGAGTGAGCATCCGGCGGTTGAATGCGTATTTTACCCGGGTTTGGTTTCGCATCCGCAGTATGCGTTGGCGCAACGTCAGCAAACAGGTGGCGGGGCATTGGTCAGTTTTCGTGTAAAAGGCGGGCGTCAGCAGGCCTGGTCAGTCGTTGATGCAACGCAGATGGTGTCAATTACGGCAAATTTAGGCGATGTAAAAACCAGTATTACTCATCCAGCGTCAACAACACATTCTCGCGTGAGCGTTGAGGAGCGAGAAGCAACGGGTATTAGTGAAAACTTATTGCGTGTATCGGTTGGCCTAGAAAGCTTGCGCGATATTCAAGCTGATTTAGCGCGTGGATTAGACGCGCTGTGATTAGGATGTGCGGCTAGGCTTTGGGTAGTGCTAATTGTGGGTCTTTGGGGCGCGGGCGGTAGAGGACAAACATTTTGCCGACGCTTTGCACTAGCTGTGCGCGAGTTTGTTGCACGACGTAGTCGATGACTTCTTTACGCTCCTCTCGTTCACCACTCGCCATTTTAATTTTGAGTAGTTCGTGGTGACTGAGTGCGCGTTCGAGTTCGGCCATGAGACTATCGGTTACACCTTGTGCGCCAATAATGATGACTGGGTTTAAGCCGTGTGCTAGACCACGTAAAAACTTTTTTTGATTCTGGCTGAGGCCAAGTGTTGTTTTCATAATTTTAGGCGTCTGTTGTAAAAAACGCCTATTCTAATAGAAAAACAAATGTTTAGAGAAGATTTCAGTATGGGAAGATCAAAATCCAGCTCGCGCTGGTTGCAAGAGCATTTCGATGATCCTTATGTGTTGATGGCGCAAAAAGAAGGCTGGCGTTCACGCGCTATTTATAAGTTGCAGGAATTGGATGAGAAGGATCATTTGTTTAAACCGGGGATGGTTGTGGTGGATTTAGGTGCCGCACCCGGTGGTTGGTCGCAATGGGCGGCACGTCAAGTCGGCGCAGGTGGTGAAATCTTTGCTTTAGATATTTTACCGGTCGAGCCGTATGCGGGGGTACATTTTATTCAGGGCGATTTTCGTGATGATGCGGTCTATCAATCCTTGTTGGATGCGCTGGCTGGTCGTGAGGTGGATTTGGTGATGTCGGATATGGCACCAAATATGAGTGGTAATAAGGCAGTTGATATTCCTAAAGCGATGCACTTGGTCGAGTTGACAGTTGAGTTGGCAGATCAAGTATTAAAACCCAAAGGTACGCTTTTGGTGAAGGTGTTTCAAGGCGAAGGGTTTGATCAGCTATTAAACCAGCTTAAAACGCGCTATGAGAAAGTAATTAGCCGTAAACCAAAGGCGTCAAGACCTAGAAGTAAAGAGGTTTATCTTGTGGGAGTGAACAAGCGCGCAGGCTAATCAAGGTGCTCTAAAGTATATTAGGTGTCGTTTCGTTGTGCTGCGAGTGGCAAATGAAGCGTTCTTTGGAAAGCTTATAATATTGGCATAAATATTTTTAGTTGTGCATAATCTTTATTAATGGAACTTTTTGCGCTTAGTTAGGGTGCGTGTTATGATTAAATTTATCCATTCTGTTTCAGTGGCTAGTTAGGGAACGCAGATGAAAAATGATATGTTAAAAAATATGCTGATTTGGGCCGCTGTGGCTCTGATTTTAATGTCGATTTTTAATCACTTTGGTTCGTCTGCTTATCAGACAACCAGTCGATTAGATTATTCTAAGTTTATCGATGAAGTGCGCGAAGGGCAGGTTAGTCGCGTAAATATCGAGGGCTCGACCATTCGGGGTGTGTACGTCTCCGGCGAGGCGTTTACCACTTACAATCCGGGTGATCCGGGGTTAATGGGGGATTTATTGCAAAATCGTGTTACCGTCAGTTCACAGCCACCAGAAAAACAAAGTTTGCTGATGCAAATTTTTATCTCATGGTTCCCAATGCTGTTGTTAATCGCCATTTGGATTTTCTTCATGCGTTCAATGGGCGGCGGCTTAGGAGGTAAAGGCGGGCCGATGTCATTTGGAAAGAGCAAGGCGCGGATGTTGTCGGAAGATCAGGTGAAAATCAACTTTGATGATGTAGCTGGGGCTGATGAGGCGAAAGAAGAAGTATCTGAGTTAGTGGATTTTTTACGTGATCCTGAAAAATATCAAAACCTAGGTGGCAAAATTCCACGCGGCGTGTTGATGGTGGGACCACCTGGTACCGGTAAAACCTTGTTGGCTAAGGCGATTGCCGGAGAGGCGAAAGTGCCATTTTTTACGATTTCAGGCTCGGATTTTGTGGAAATGTTTGTCGGTGTCGGGGCTTCGCGCGTACGTGATATGTTCGAACAGGCTAAGGCACACGCACCGTGCATTATCTTTATTGATGAGATTGATGCGGTTGGACGTAGTCGTGGAGCCGGAATGGGGGGCGGTAATGATGAGCGTGAGCAAACCCTAAACCAAATGCTGGTCGAGATGGATGGTTTTGAGGGCAATGAGGGCATTATTGTTATTGCGGCGACTAACCGTCCAGATGTGTTGGATCCGGCCTTGTTACGTCCGGGGCGTTTTGACCGTCAGGTAACGGTCGGCTTACCTGATGTGCGTGGACGTGAGCAAATTTTGAAAGTGCATATGCGTAAAGTGCCGGTGGCTGATGATGTGCAGCCCGCTTTGATCGCACGTGGAACGCCTGGGTTTTCTGGTGCAGACCTCGCCAACTTGGTCAATGAGGCGGCACTGTTTGCCGCACGTTTGGGTGAGCGTTTAGTCACGCAAAATCATTTTGAGCGTGCAAAAGATAAGATTTTGATGGGCGTGGAGCGTAAAAGTATGGTGATGAGCGAGGCGGAAAAACGCTTGACCGCTTACCATGAAGCTGGCCATGCTATTATTGGTTATTTAGTTCCTGAGCACGACCCTGTGTATAAAGTGAGTATTATTCCACGAGGTCGTGCGCTTGGGGTGACGATGTACTTGCCGGAAGAAGATTCTTGGAGTTACAGCAAGCGTAAGTTGGAAAGTCAGCTGTCAAGTTTGTATGGTGGTCGTATTGCCGAAGAGATGATTTTTGGTGCTGATGCAGTGACTACTGGCGCGAGTAACGATATTGAGCGTGCCACGAAGTTAGCGCGTAGCATGGTAACTAAATGGGGTTTGTCGGATAAGTTGGGCCCTTTGTTATACGAGGAAGAAGAACATAATGGTTTTCTTGGTTCCAGTAGTCGGATGACGATGGTGTCGGCGGAAACGTCAAAGTTGATTGATGCAGAAATTCGTCGAGTGATTGACGAAAACTATGAACGTGCCAAGCAAATACTGGTAACCCATCGTGATAAGTTGGAAAAGATGGCTGAAGCATTAATGTTGTACGAAACGATTGATGCAGAGCAGATTAAAAATATTATGGAGGGGCGTGAGCCGGGCGAGCCTAAGGATTGGAATACGTCACCGCCTACAGCGCCGAGTGAGGGCGAGGAAGTGCTAGCAAAGACAGATTTGGTTGAAGATGATTTAACCGATTCTGTGGATGAGGTGAAGGGCGCATCGCCTAAATTACACTAGGTTTGTTTAATACTTAACCCCGCGTGTGCCAGATTGCATCCGCGGGGTTTTTTATGGTGGTTAAAGATGTCGTTACACGAGCGCTTGCAGAAAAAAGAACGTTGGCCATTGTTAATGGGGGTTCTGAATGTGACTCCGGATTCTTTTTCTGATGGTGGATCTTATCAACTAGAAGACGCGATAAAACAACAGATTGGTAAGTTAGCTTCTGAAGGGGCTGACATCATTGATATTGGCGGCGAATCTACTAGGCCGGGAGCGCAACCGGTTTCACTCGATGAGGAGTTGGTGAGGGTCGTGCCAGTTATTGAGCTGGTGCGTCGGTATTCTGATTGCGCGATTTCTGTGGATACCTATAAGACTGGAGTGATGCGTGAGGCGCTTCGTTTGGGGGTTGAGATGATTAATGATGTCAATGCCCTTCAAGATAATGGAGCAGTGCAAGTGGTTGCACAAAGTAATGCGTTAGTTTGCCTGATGCATAAGCAGGGTGATCCTCAAACAATGCAGTCACAGCCGCACTATGATGATATTTTGACAACGGTCAGTACATTTTTATGTGAACGCGCAGCGGTTTGTGAAGCGGCAGGTATTTTGGCACAACATATTGTGCTGGATCCTGGCTTTGGTTTTGGTAAAACCTTTGAGCACAATCAGTGTTTAATGCAGAATTTGTCTAAATTCGTTGATTTAGGTTATCCACTGTTAGTTGGCGTATCGCGTAAAACAATGATTGGTCAAGTATTAAATAATGCGCCGGTTTCTGAACGTGTCATCGGCAGTGTTGCAGCGGCAATGTTAGCGGCACAACGTGGTGCTGCGATTGTTCGTGTGCATGATGTTTTGGCAACACGAGACGCACTGGCTGTATTAAACGCTTTTTCCGCTGATGACGGTAGGTAGGTGATGATGACGGTTAAAAAATACTTTGGCACTGACGGCATTCGCAATCAGGTGGGGCGCGGGCTGATGTGTCCAGATCAAATATTAAAGTTGGGTTGGGCGACTGGGCGTGTATTGAAAAAACATGGCGCGTCTACGGTGATGATTGGAAAGGATACGCGAATTTCTGGTTATATGTTTGAGTCGGCTTTGGAGGCGGGGTTTATTTATGCTGGCATAAATGTGCTATTGCTTGGTCCAATGCCAACACCTGCCGTCGCTTATTTAACACAAACGTTTAATGCGGATTTAGGGATTGTCATTAGTGCATCACATAATCCCCACTATGATAATGGTATTAAGTTTTTCGATGCTAATGGGCATAAAATAAGCGATGAGCTTGAGGCTGAAATTGAGACATCTTTAGATAGCGTGATGCGTTTTGAGGGGGGGGACGCTGATCTGGCTCACTTAGGAAGGGCGCAGCGCATCGATGATGCCCCTGGGCGATATATAGAATTTTGTAAAAGCACTTATCGTTCGCAACGCAAATTGGATGGTTTGCATGTGGTGGTTGATTGTGCCCATGGTGCGACGTATCACATTGCGCCTCATGTTTTTCGTGAGTTGGGCGCAAAGGTGAGTGTGATAGGGGGTACGCCGGACGGGTTAAATATTAATAACGGATGTGGAGCGACTGATTTGAACGCGCTACAAGCGCGGGTGGTGGCTGAGCAGGCTGATATCGGTATTGCGCTTGATGGCGATGGCGATCGTCTCATGCTGGTTGATGCAATGGGTGAGGTCATTGATGGTGATCAGATTTTGTACTTGCTAGCCTGTTATGCCTATGCCGATCAGCCTGGTGTTGTGGGTACCTTGATGACCAATCTTGGTGTCGAAAAGGCGCTACAAGAGGCTGGATTTGAGTTGGTGCGCGCTAAAGTAGGTGATCGCTATGTCATGCAGGAGCTGACTCAGCGTGGCTGGTTGTTGGGGGCGGAGGGGTCAGGTCACGTACTTTGTTTAAATAAAAGTACAACTGGCGATGGAATTGTGGCAGCATTGCAAATTCTTTCGATTGTTCAAAAAACTCAGAAATCTTTGCGCGCACTACTTGAGCCATTAGTGAAGTACCCGCAAATTTTAATCAATGTTAAGGTCAATCGACCATTCGATAGTTTGGCGAGTGATGCCTTACGAGCCGCTATAGCTGAGTTTGAGCGCGATTATGGACGGCAGGCCCGTGTTCTTATTCGTGCCTCGGGGACAGAGCCTTTAGTGCGTGTAATGGTAGAAGGTGAAGACCATCAAATGGTAGCAGACTACGCAAAAAAATTAGCTAAATTGGTCGAGATAGATTTTTCATAAAGTTGTCAATATTGTTTTTTTGTTTTAAAGCCGCTAATATTGTCGGACTTTTGCTTTGGAGAGAGATGTGTGAGAAAACCATTTGTTGCTGGGAACTGGAAAATGCATGGTGATAAAGCCATGATACAGGGGCTGTTAACGGAACTTGTGGAACAACAAAGTCGCTTCCAAAGTGTGGATGTTGCAGTTTGCCCACCTTCAATTTACATTGCGCAAGTACAGGCTATGTTAGACGGTACAAAAATTGAAGTGGGTGGTCAAAACATAGCTAATGTGTCGGGTCAGGGTGCTTATACCGGAGAGCTTAGTGCGCAAATGTTTGTCGACAATGGTTGCAAATACATTATTGTCGGTCATTCTGAGCGTCGCACTTTATATGGTGAGACAGACAGCGTTGTTGCAGAGAAAGTAGCGATTGCCTTGGCGCAAGGCTTAGTGCCGATTTTGTGTGTTGGGGAAACCTTCTCTGAGCGTGAAGAGGGAATAACTGAGCTGGTAGTAGAACGCCAAATTCAAGCCGTGTTAGAGGTGGTCGGTGTGAGCGCATTCACGAGCATTGTGATTGCCTATGAGCCGGTTTGGGCTATAGGGACAGGCTTGACCGCAACTCCCGAGCAAGCGCAGGCTGTTCATGCTTATATTCGCGGTTTGATTGCTCGCAATGACCCTAAAATCGGTTCGGAATTAATTATTCAGTACGGTGGTAGTGTTAAGCCGGATAATGCTAAGGCGTTGTTTAGCCAAGCAGATATTGATGGTGGGTTAATTGGTGGTGCTTCATTATCCGCGAAAGACTTTGTAGCAATCTGTGAATTAGCAGGTGAATCATGTTTGAAATAATTCTTGCAATCCATATTGTGATTGCATTTGTGTTGATCGTATTGGTACTTTTACAACAGGGTAAGGGGGCTGATGCAGGAGCGAATTTTGGTGGTGGGTCTTCGCAGTCGGTATTTGGCAGCCGTGGCTCAGCAACTTTTTTGTCTCGCATGACGGCAATATTGGCTACGACTTTTTTTATTACGAGTCTGGCATTAGCTTATGTCGCAAGTCAGCAGTCAAAGGGGTATCAAAGTGTGGTTACAGAGCAACCTGTAACAAAACCGGTACAGCCTGATACACCGGTCGTACCTAATTAATTTAATAAGCCGATGTGGTGAAATTGGTATACACGCTACCTTGAGGTGGTAGTGGCGCAAGCTGTGCCGGTTCGAGTCCGGCCATCGGCACCATTTTAATAAAGCTGGCTTTAGGCCAGCTTTTTAATCCTAGAAGAGGTTAAAACCGATGCTAGAAAACTATTTACCGATTCTTGTTTTTGCCGGTCTTGGCATTTTGTTTGGTATAGGTCCGCTGCTGATGAGTTTTGTGTTAGCCCCTAATCGCCCGGATGCCGAAAAAAACTCACCTTATGAGTGTGGGTTTGAAGCATTCGAAGACTCTCGCATGAAATTTGACGTTCGTTTTTATCTTGTAGCTATTCTGTTTATTATTTTCGACCTAGAAATCGCTTTCTTGTTCCCTTGGGCTGTTGTTCTAGATGAAATAGGTTTGTTTGGCCTATTATCTATGACAGTATTCTTGGCATTGTTAGTTGTCGGGTTTATTTATGAATGGAAGAAAGGGGCGCTTGAATGGGAATAGAAGGTGTTTTGAAAGAAGGGGTGATTACAACATCCGCTGACAAGTTAATTAATTGGGCTCGCACTGGTTCGCTTTGGCCTATGACCTTTGGCTTGGCGTGTTGTGCGGTTGAAATGATGCACGCTGGCGCCTCGCGTTACGATTTGGATCGTTTCGGTATTATTTTTCGTCCAAGTCCTCGTCAATCGGATGTGATGATCGTTGCTGGAACCTTAGTAAACAAAATGGCACCTGCTTTGCGAAAGGTTTATGACCAAATGGCTGAGCCCCGTTGGGTAATATCTATGGGTTCCTGTGCTAATGGTGGTGGATACTATCATTATTCTTATTCTGTAGTGCGTGGTTGCGACCGTATTGTTCCGGTCGATGTGTATGTTCCCGGTTGCCCGCCTACGGCTGAAGCCTTGTTATATGGGATTATTCAGCTTCAAAGTAAAATCAGACGTACCAATACTATCGCAAGATAGTGACCTCATTTTCAACAACGGTAGAACTTATGAAACAGTCTGTTATAGATTTGCAAAATCGCGTGAATGAAATCTTGGGTTCCAAAGTTGTTCATTCGGTTATTGCGTTTGATGAACTCACGATTGAATTAAGTGCCGAGCAATCCAAGCAGGGTTTGTTGCAGTTAAAAGATGTGCTAGGTTTTGAACAGTTAATTGATTTGTGTGGTGTTGATTATTTAGGATATGGCGAGGCTAATTGGGAAAGTGAAAAGGCTCCCAATCAAGGTTTTAGTCGAGGTGTATTTGACTTTGATGCTGAGCACTCAGATAAAGATTTGTTAGTAGAACGCCGTTTTGCGGTTGTGTACCACTTGCTGTCTATTACACACAACTTGCGCATTCGCGTCAAAACATTTCCAGTTGACACCGTGCAGCCAATAGTCGAGTCTGTGGTGGATGTTTGGGCTGTTGCAAACTGGTTTGAGCGTGAGGCCTTTGATATGTTTGGAATCTTATTTAAGGGTCATCCAGACCTGCGACGAATTTTGACCGATTATGGCTTTGTTGGTCATCCATTGCGTAAAGATTTCCCGCTAACTGGGCATGTCGAGATGCGCTATGATGCAGAAAAAGGGCGCGTAATATATGAGCCTGTTTCTATTGAAAATCGCGTGAATGTACCACGCGTTATTCGCCATTAATGTCTGAAAGGGTTGAGTCGTTATGCCTGAAATTCGCAATTACACTTTAAACTTTGGCCCTCAGCATCCATCAGCACATGGCGTACTGCGCCTCGTACTTGAATTGGATGGTGAAACCATCGTTCGTTCCGACCCTCACATCGGTTTACTTCATCGTGGCACGGAAAAATTGGCTGAATACAAGCCTTATAACCAGTCTATAGGTTACATGGACCGGTTGGACTATGTGTCGATGATGTCGAATGAACACGCCTATGTAATGGCTATTGAAAAAATGCTTGGCTTGGCTGTTCCTGAGCGCGCGCAATATATACGCGTGATGTTTGATGAAATTACGCGTATTTTGAATCATCTAATGTGGCTTGGTGCGCACGCTTTGGATATTGGGGCGATGACGGTGTTTTTGTACGCCTTCCGTGAACGCGAGGATTTGATGGATTGCTATGAGGCCGTTTCTGGGGCACGTATGCACGCTACCTATTATCGTCCCGGCGGTGTATACCGTGATTTACCAGATAGCATGGCAAAGTATGAAGCTTCAGCATGGAATAAGGGGAAAGCGCTTGATAAGCTAAATGAAACGCGCGAAGGATCGTTGTTGGATTTCATTGAGGCATTTACCGAACGTTTTCCAGGGTATGTTGATGAATATGAAACCTTGTTAACAGACAACCGAATCTGGAAACAGCGAACGGTGGATATTGGCGTTGTATCCCCTGAACGCGCACTTCAACTTGGTTTTAGTGGCCCTATGTTACGTGGTTCAGGGATTGCATGGGATTTGCGCAAAAAACAGCCTTATGAAGTGTATGACCGTTTGGATTTTGATATTCCTGTTGGAAAAACAGGGGATAGTTATGATCGTTATTTGGTGCGCGTGGCGGAAATGCGCGAATCAAACAAGATTATCAAGCAGTGTGTTGCATGGTTAAAATCTAATCCTGGACCGGTAATGGCTGAAGACCATAAAGTTACGCCACCTTCGCGTGAAAGTGTGAAGTCGAATATGGAAGCCCTGATTCATCACTTTAAGTTGTTTACTGAAGGTTATGCCGTACCTGCAGGTGAGGGTTACAGCGCAGTTGAACATCCTAAAGGTGAGTTTGGAATCTATATGGTATCCGATGGTGCTAACAAGCCTTATCGATTAAAAGTGAGAGCGCCGGGTTTTCCACATTTAGCGGCATTGGATGAAATGGCTAAAGGTCACATGATTGCCGACGTGGTTACCATTATTGGGACGCAAGATATTGTTTTTGGGGAGATTGATCGATGAGCACGGCGGCTGTTGAAACCAAGCAAGTGATACAAGGTGAAGTGAAGGCGCGCATAGATCGTTGGCTCGCACGTTATCCACAGGATCAGAAACAGTCCGCGGTAATTGCGGCATTGCGAATTGTGCAAGAGGTGTCAGGCGGACATCTCACTCAGGATTTAATGAATCAAGTCGCCGAATATTTAGACATGACACCGATTTCGGTTTATGAAGTGGCTACATTCTATTCTAATTTTGAGCACAAGCCGGTAGGTCGTCACAAAATTTGTTTGTGCACTAATATTTCGTGTATGTTGCGTGGTAGCGATGAGCTATTGGCGCATTTAGAGAAAAAATTGGGTGTCGGTGTTGGTGAAGTTACACCCGACGGTAAGTTCTCCATTAAGAAGGTCGAGTGCATGGGGGCATGCGGTGGTGCACCTATGATGCAAATCGGTAAAGATTACTATGAAAATCTGACCGAAGCACGCGTAGACGAAATCCTAAGTAAATTGGAGTGATTGATGGTAGCCCTGAATTTATGTTGTTATCGAAATAACCATCTTGAAAACTCTTGGGATATTGAAACCTATATCAAACAAGGTGG
>Ga0172377_10001107_pt1 | contig 26696 bp, 20 predicted proteins | sample Pumphouse3metaG_FD_119749 | JGI IMG/M metagenome (GOLD analysis project Ga0172377, IMG submission 119749) | Leachate microbial communities from a municipal landfill in Southern Ontario, Canada - Pumphouse #3 metaG | ecosystem: Engineered > Solid waste > Landfill > Unclassified | place: Canada... | reverse complement strand
TAATCAGTATCTAGGCTCTTGCTAAAAATCCTTTCAGCCATCTGGTCTTTGGTAAGTGAAAGGTTTCTTTTCTTGGCCTCCTTGAGCAGATCAATATATGCTTGTTTTAGCCTCTCAATATTAAGGATATGGTCATTTTTCTTTGTGTATATATCTTGGTACATAAAAAGCTCTTCGGCTTCCCTCCATTTAGTCAGGGCTTCTTGTATAGCTTTTAGTAAATGGGCATTGTCCCTGTCATCATCGGCCATCTGTTACACATCCTCAAATTATAAGTATTATATCTTATGTTAAAGTAACCACTATAATGACAGCTATAAAATGATTTTATTGACGACTATCCTAGTACATAAAAGCTGCTAGTCTAAAAAGGCTAGCAGCTTTCTAAATTTTTCATCTAAGGATAGTAGGAACAAATTTAGGTGCCCCTAAAAAAGACTCATATCTCTTACTCTAGGGGCTGGCCCCATAGGACTCCCCTAGTGCCAGTGCCTATATAAAAACGTCCAAAGCATCTTGGGTCGCCACATATAGTCCTAATATCTCCAAACATTTGCTTTTCATTATTTATCCTTTGCCATGTCTTGCCCTCGTCAAAGGACCTGTAAAAGCCATACTCACCATCTATAATACCATTTACATAGAGTGTCTTTACTTGGCTGCCAGCTGCCTCCTTGCCCATGCCCTGCCTGAAAATATGGTCGCCTTCAGCTGACACCCTATTAAAGCTGGCTCTTTTCTCTTGCTTGTTAAATTCAACTTTCCATAAGCCCTTTTCTCCAGTTGATATCCATACTATGCCCGTCTTGCCTGACTCTGCCCTTATCTCCGCAGGCATCCTGCCGTCCATCCCACCTAGCTCAAGTAGTGGGAAGTCGGGACAGGCCTTTAGCTGCACAAAGCTTTGACCCTTGTCGGTACTTATGTAAAACTTGGACTCATCGCCAAAGCCATAAAAGACCGCTGGATCCACCCTATCTGATAAGACCTTTAGGGTATCTATTTCGTTTTCTACAAGCTCTCCCTTAAGGTCATAGATCCTTACTCTTTGCCAGGTCTGGCCTAGATCACTTGTATATACAACAGCATCTATTGGCAGCCGGTCTCCCTGGCCTACTGACCAGACAAGGTTTTCTCCATCTGCTGATATTGCCACCCAGCCAGAATTGGTATTTGGCTTTCTAATCTCACTTATCAGGTCATCAATCCGACTTGTAATACCCACTGGATCTGGCAACCGGGTCCAGGTCTTGCACTGGTCCTCTGACCAAATAAGGCCCCCTGTGGTTCTGCCTGTCCAGTTACCCCTTGCGGTTACTACCACATGGTAGGGGTTTGAGTCCGGAAAATCCGCATTTAGACAGGTTATATACCTATTGCCGTCTTGGTCGTCAAAGGAATTGCCAGCTGCTTTGTTTAGATCTGCAAAGGCAAAGCCTCCTAGGTCACCTATTATATCGATAAGCTTTATATCACCAGCCGGTGGACTATAGACATTTAAATGAACCGTCTCTTCTAGACCCTTACAGCTTGGCCTCCAGACTACTTCTTGTCCCCTAGCTGCCTCTAAAAGGTTTTCAGTCATAAATATACCTGTACCTGTGTTAAAAACAGCTCGGTTGCTGTTAAAAGGATCAATCTTTATATCCGACAGCCAGTGGATTATGTTTCCACCACCATTGTACTTAGGATCCATATAGGGAACAGTGGAAAAGTCCATCCTACCAACTTCAAGACCATGCAATATAGGTTCCCAGCTAGACCCTCTATCTCTTGAAAGCATTACGCTGTCTCCATTTAGACTGCACTGGCTTGTGCATATCAGCCAATCCTTTTTGTCTGGAAATACACAAATACCCCCAAAGCTGTTGCTTGTGGCTATACCTTCTTTTAGTTCTATTATTCCTGCTATATTAGGGGTTATATTGGACCAGTCCTTTATGTCACCTGACTCATCAATATGATACCTTAGGACACAGCCATAATGGAGGCCTCCTACATCACAGGCATAACCTCTCCAGCCTGCCCATGACCTTAGGGCAGAGGCCATTGTTATATACAGATATTGTCCATCAAAGCTGGCCCTTTGGCCTACAAAGCCAGGGTATTCACCCTCTTTTGGTGGCTGTGGTTGTCCAGGCAATATTTTAAAGGTCTTGCCCCCATCCTTACTTATATAGAGGCTACTTGCCCTTATATTTTTGCCTGGCGAGTTTCCCTCGCCTGAGCAGGCTACCACTATGGTCTTGCAGGACCCATCCCTACCTGACCTAGGATCAAGCCACACAAAGGATATATCCTTTTCTACCTTTCCACCCTGAGGCTGAACAGCTAGGCTTTGCCAGGTCTCGCCATAGTCTTCTGATAGCAGAAGGCCTTCGGACTGGGAGCCAAAGTAAATCTTGTTTGAACTAACAGGGTCTACCACTAGCCTTTCACCAGTGCCCCTGCCTGGCGCATTACCGTGAACGCCTGCAGGTAGCCTAAAATAATCAAAGGTCTCTCCCCTGTCCCTTGATCTTAATAGGTAGTTTTTCTCCCAATCCCCAGCTACAATGTATAGGTAGTCAGGATTGTTATCATCTAGTGCTATAGAAAGGGGATAGGTTTCCCATTTTTCTAAAGTTGTTACATGGTCTACTAAAGACCACCACTTATCATTTTCAAAATCATACCGGTATACGCCACCTATATCTGTCCTAGCGTACAAAATATTTTTTACTCTATTGTGAAAAACAAAGCCTGTTACAAATCCACCTCCGGGTACTGGGGCATGGTTATACTCATAGGCTATATATTCTCTTTTCTTTTGCATATATTTATCCTCCTTAGGTCCTTCTATTCGGATATTGCCTTAAATACATAGTTCACTCCAGGGGATATTCGAAGCCTAACGACCTGCTTGTCTCCCTCTGTTCTTGTACTATACTTTTGACCACTTACCAAATCCTCTAGGCCATTAAAGCCCTCCCTTAGCTCAAGTCTAGCCTCATCGTACCAGGGCTGGAAGGAATGAAGTACAAAACAGTCATTATCATAGGTAAAGATAGCAAGCTTTGATACTGCGTCTAACATAACTGGCCAATTGTTATTGAAAACCTCCCTTATTAGGTAGAGGATCTTCTTTGGGTAATTATAAAGATCACCATAGTCTTCAGGTACTGTTAGGATAAATAGGCGACCCTTTCCGTATTGCGTCTTTAAAAGTAGGGGAAAGCTATTATCCTCTCCAAAGCCTGCGGCCAATTCCCATGTATCATTAGTCATATATTCAAGCTGGGGAACCATAATATGCTTTGAGGATTCCTCACGACCTCCAAAGGATACACCCCCATTATCTGAGTAAGCATAGGTGTTTATTAGGGCCTTTCGGTCTGTATAGACTACATTAGCAAGTTCCTTATTAAAGCCTAAGTCTTGTGCAGCCTTAAGAAAACCTGAGGTCACAATAACATCACTGCCATTTAGTAAACTAGTCTTGATCTTTTTAATAATATCTTTGTCCCTTGTAGCCCCCTGGGTCAAAAAGACCTTGCTAGCCCCTTCTGGATAATGAGCTGTAGGCTCAAAGGGAATACCTATCATACCAAGGTAGTTATGTAGGTAATCCTCTCCCTGGCTATGAAATGGCAGGTAGGTTGCCACCCCTGTAGCTTGACCTAGCTTGCCTAGGTACTTGTCCATTTCCCTAAATATCTGCCCATTTATAGGTATACACAGGGAGTAATCAGGACTTAGCAAGGATCCTAGAGAAAACATCATAAGCTCTCCTGCTTTGGCTAGGAGGGTAAGGTAGGCCTGCTGGGCATAGGAGCTATAATTATAGGTGCACTCATAGGGGTCATACCAGCCTCCTATGTTCTTGCCATTAGATACATTTTCAAGATAGCGAACTATGAAATAGCTTAAGTATTTGGGAAGATGCTGCTGAGTATACATGGGGTTACGGGTTTCCGTTCCTGAATAAACATAGTCAAATATCCTAGGCTGATCCTCAATATTGTATCCTGCCTCCTGGTAATGCTCGTACCAGTTTGGATATTTGATTATGGTTTTTACCTTTGGATTTACTTTTTTAGCGGTATTGATGATATCTTGAGAGATTTTCTTCATCAAATCAGTGCGAAATTCATCCCAGGTCCTATCACCCTTTTCCTCTATACAGGACACACACCTACAGTTGGTAAAGTAAAAATCATCTAATATAAATTCATCAAATAGGCTGGCAGTAAGCTTAACTACCTCCCCTAGGAGTTTGTGTGTTTCTTTGCTAGTATAGCATAGGGGATCAAAACCACCTTCTCCATCAGGCGGTGCATCTGTTGTAATACCTCCAGATGTTTCTATACCCCTATCTTTAAAAAATTCGATGACCTTTTCCATCTTTTCGCGGCTAATAGTAGTGCCGTGTCTATAGGTTTCTAGGTAAACCTTGCCTACCTTGACATGCCCTTCTATCCATTTAAAACTATCCTCAAATGTATCAAGATCTAGGTCTATAAGGTTACCAACTGGACAATAAATTGCTGCCTTAAAATTCTTATACCCTTTCATCATTTATACCTCCATTTCATATGCTAGCTAAGAAACTTTATCATAAACTAGCCATACCACTTACTTTAAAAAATATACCTTTATCAATCAGCCCTATAGTAGAGCCTCATATATTTTCTATTGTTCTTATACTTGATTAAAATGCAAAAAGGGTTACCTAGTCCCAGGCAACCCTCCTTGCATAGTGATATACATAGTGATAAAGCTTTTCTTTTTACTCTAGCTCCACCACGACCTTGAGGATAAAAGCTAACTACTCGTAAAATCCTCAAGAGTATTTACCCTTTGGATAACCTAGCTTGGTATATTGGCCCACTTGTATATGGGCGATAAAAGATAATCTAGTGACTTTTATGAGCTAGTCCCTATATTGTGTCATCTACAGAGCCTTGCCACAAAATTGCCTTGTTTTTAAAGCTTTACAGTCACAGGTCTATCGCCAACCTCTGGGCTTATGATTATACCTAAGTCATGGCTTTCATAGGATCCATTTTCAATACTTTCAAGGCTAGAAACATTACGCAGTAGAATGCTATAGGCCTTGGTATTCCCCTCTGCGGTAAAGACCAATGTATCATCCTTTCTTTCCACATGTAAGGATAGGTCTGCCTTGGCCTTGCTATTGTAAATGGTGGCTGAAACCTTATTCCCATCCTCTATTTCAAAGACATGGAATACAGCCTTATCTGCATAGTCATAATCAGGTCTATCATCTACTGCTCCTACAGGAATAATTGAGTTTGCCTTTACAAGTAGTGGTAGACTCATAAAGCCATGGTTTTCCTTTATCCAGCTACCTCCTGTCTTGGTCTCACCTGTTACAAAATCAGTCCACTTGCCCGCTGGCAGGTAGTAGGATACATCCCCTGACTCTGTAAAGACAGGCGCGACTAATAGTGAATCACCTAGCATATACTGCAGGTCAAGATAGCTGCAGCCAGGGTCATCTGGGAACTCTAGTAGCATTGCCCTCATAACAGGTATACCTTCCTTTGATGCCTCTACAGACTTGCTAAAGATATAGGGCATAAGGGTGGATTTAAGCTTGGTAAAGTATCTTAGTACATCTACTGCCTCTTCATCAAATAGCCAAGGTACCCTATAGGAATTATTACCATGTAGTCTTGAATGAGTTGATAATAAACCAAAGGCAACCCAGCGCTTGTATACGTCTGGAGATGCAGTACTTTCAAAACCACTTATGTCATGACTCCAAAAACCAAAGCCGGATAAGCACAGTGAAAGACCGCCCCTTAGGCTCTCAGCCATGGACTCATAGCTAGATATACAGTCTCCTCCCCAATGAACAGGGAACTTTTGTGAACCTGCAGAACCAGAACGAGCAAATAAAACTGCCTCACCTACTCCTCTTTCCTTTTCAAGCATTTCAAATACTACCTTGTTAAATAGGTAAGAGTAATAATTGTGCATTTTTACTGGGTCAGATCCATCATGGTATACAACATCAAGGGGTATTCTCTCGCCAAAGTCAGTTTTAAAGCTATCTACGCCCATATCTAGTAGCTTTTTTAGGTAACCTGTATACCATTCACAGGCATCAGGATTAGTAAAGTCTACAATACCCATACCGGGCTGCCATAAATCCCACTGCCAAACATCGCCATTTGGTCTTTTTAGGAGGTAACCCTTTTCAACTCCCTCATCAAAGAGTCTAGATTTTTGTCCAATATAGGGGTTAATCCAAACACAAATCTTTAGACCCCTATCCTTTAGCCTCTTTAGCATAGCCTCTGGGTCAGGGAAAACCCTCTCATCCCATTCAAAGTTACACCATTCGTACTCCTTCATCCAAAAGCAATCGAAGTGGAATACGTGTAAGGGTAGATCACGGTCTGCCATTCCATCTATAAAGGAATTGACTGTTTCTTCATCGTAGCTGGTAGTAAATGAAGTAGTAAGCCATAGGCCAAATGACCATGCTGGTGGTAAGGCTGGTTTACCAGTTAGGCTAGTATAGTTTCTAAGGACATCTTTTGGACTATCTCCACCTATAACAAAATACTCTAGCTCTTCTCCCTCTACTGAGAACTGTGCCCTTGAAACTACCTCTGAGGCTACCTCATAGGATACACATTCCGGATGATTTACAAATACGCCATAGCCCTTGTTGGTCAAATAAAAGGGAACGTTTTTATAGGCCTGTTCTGAGGAGGTGCCACCGTCCCTGTTCCAGATATCTACTACCTGGCCATTCTTAACAAAGGGTGTAAAACGTTCACCTAGGCCATAAACACATTCTCCCACCTGTAGGCCGAGCTGTTCTCTAAAGTAGGGGCCGTCATTGCTGGTAATATAGGCAAGGTTTCTCCAGCCTGAATTGGTTAAATAGCGATCCTTATAATAAAAATCCATGGACCATTCTTCTTTGTTGATTACTACTGATGTATCGCCGCTTTTAAAGATAAGGAAATCTTGCTTATCCTCAATAACTGGGTCAAGCTCGGTCTTGTTTAACTCAAAATTTGGACCTTTCTTAAGAATGCCCTTATAATGATATGCCTTTATTCCAATAATATCAGGAGCTGGAGAGCTAATCTCCATAGTTATTACTGGACCTGCTAGGGTCTGTCCCCTATTTTGGATCTTGGTATGAGGTAATGTCATAATTAGCTGCTTGTCCTCGATTTTATAATCAAAGACCTCCGCTGGGCTATATATTTCAACTCCCTCTCTTTTTAACCATAAGCCGTCGGTAAATTTCATGGTCTAGGTCAAGTACTCTATATAAGGCTGAGTAACTTGACCCTCACCTCCTTTTCTATTGTAATTATTTTTACTAAACATAACACTTTATATCATTTATCTAGCCTATTGGCCTTATGCCTTTACAATCCTGTAAAGACCGCCAGGCACGCAGTCAAAGCTAACTAGTCCCCCCTTCTTGTACTTACCTATTTTTAAACCATCCTTGTCTATAATTACTATGGGTCTTTTTGACCTTAATATACACTTACCATATTGGCTGGCTAGTATCTGGCCAGACAAAAGGGTCCCGTCCTCCCACTTCATATCTATGGTATAGCCTCCTCGGCCCCTTAAGCCTTTTACTTGTCCCTTAGTCCAAGCTTTTGGAAGGGCAGGTAAAAGGTCAAGCACCCCTTCATGGCTTTGTAGTAGCATTTCTGCTATACCTGCACTAAAGCCAAAGTTTCCATCAATCTGAAAGGGGGGATGGGCATCAAATAGGTTGGGATATACTGACCTCCTAAGTAGAGTCATAACATACTTGTAGGCATTTTCTCCGTCCCCTAGCCTAGCCCAGAGATTTATTAGCCAGGCACAGCTCCAGCCAGTATGACCACCACCATGTTTAAGCCGCCTATTCAGTGTCTTATAAATTGCCTGCTTTAGCTCTTCATTCGCTATAGCAGGAATAGTCCAGCCAGGATACAGGCTATATAGGTGGGAAAGATGTCTATGGCCTGCTTCCTTTTCGTCAAAGTCAAAGAACCATTCTTGGACCTGCCCATGCTTTCCTATTTTAAACTTTGGTAGCCTGGCTAAGGCATCTTCAACCTCATCCCTAAGGTCTTTATCACAATCAAGGATGCTAGAGGCCTCTATAAACTGAATAAAAAGCTCCCGTATTATGGATATATCCATGGTAGAGGCAAAACTTACACTTGCCTCCTCGCCTTCAGGGGTAACAAAAACGTTTTCGGGCGAAGTCGAAGGACAGGTCACTAGACTTCCATCCTTGTACTCAACTAACCAGTCTAAGCAAAATAAGCTAGCTCCCCTAATAGCAGGATAAGCCCTTTCCCTAAGAAAATCAATATCCTTGTTAAACATATAGTGGTCCCACAAATGGGCGCATAGCCAAGGGCCAGCCATTGGCCAAAAGGCCCAGCTAGCAGACCCTTCAGCGGGTGTTGTAGACCGCCATAGGTCGATATTGTGGTGAGCAGTCCAGCCCCTTGCGCCGTAATGTATATCTGCTGTCCTAGCACCACTTATCATAAGGTCATCAATCATATCAAAAAGTGGCTCATGACACTCAGCTAGATTGCATACCTCTGCTGGCCAGTAGTTCATCTGTACATTTATATTGCTGGTATAGTTTGAATTCCAGGCAGGCCATAGGTCCTCATTCCATATACCCTGCAGGTTAGCTGCCTGGGTTCCAGGTCGTGAACAAGATATCAGTAGATACCTCCCATACTGGAATAATAGAGAAACTAAACCTGCATCCTCTCCACCTTTTTTGACATTCTCTATCCGTTTATCTGTAGGAAGGTCCTCTGCTTCGTTTTGACCAAGGTCTATATCGACCCGGTCAAATAAGCCCTTGTAATCCTCTACATGCCTTTTCTTTAGTTCACTAAAAGGCTTACTCGCTGCAAGGTCCATAGTTTTACTGCAAATGAGCTTGTAGTCCTTGCCCTCTAATACAGGGTCTTTATCAAATCCATTAAAGCTACTAGCTGAGCTTAGATAGATGGTTATTGAGCTTGCATCCCTAATAGATATAGACCCTTTATCCCCTTCAATTTGCCCATCATCGGATTTAACCTTTACCATAAGGGCAAATTCGATACCCTGTTTCTTTTTGTTATGTAGTCTATCCTTGCTTAAATATTTGTCTGGGATATCCGAAGGACATTGGCCCTTTAGCAGGAGACAGTCATCTCCCTGGGTTTTTACCTTGTGTTCTAACAGGCTATCGACTGAAAGAGTAAGTGATAGGCTAGCCTCTTTAGAGCTTGTAATTTTTAAAGCTAAAACCTGGTCCGGTGCACTTATAAAGGCCTCTCTAGTAATTATAGCATGGTCTTGTTTATAGCTTACCCTTGCTATGCCCTCTCTTAGGTCTAACTCCCTTTTATATTCTGTTGCCTTAGCAGTGTTTGAAAACTGTAGGTATAGGTTGCCTAGAGGTTTATAGGCCTGGTTGTCAGGGCCTAGCATATTTTGCTCTATAATATCCTGTGCCTCTTTATACTTACCCTCAAAGATCAGACCTCTAACCTTATTTAAATACTTTTTAGCCTGATAATTATTTGTATCATAGGGCTGGCCAGACCATAGGGTATCCTCATTTAGCTGTATTCGTTCTTTTTCTACTCCCCCAAAGACCATGGCTCCGAGCCTACCGTTACCCAAGGGTAGGGCCTCAACCCACTCATTTGCTGCTTGCTCGTACCAAAGCTTTAAAGGTCTTATTTTATTATCCTTTATTGGGCTGGAACATTTCAAGTGCAATTTCCTCCTTATAATATACAGTATCTCATTAGTTTAGACTATTTGCTAGAATGCATGGTCTAACCCAAGCACCAGCCTATCGCATTTTTAAGCAGTCTTTGAAAGGATGGTTCTAGCCAAACCTCAAGATTGTGGCCAGGTGTAATTACACAGACTCGGCCCTTGCCCTGTTTTTTTATCCAGCCCCCTGGCTGACTGCCATGCTCAGACTCAGTAGTCACAAAAACATCGATATTATCATCGTTCATATCCATAAAATAATGCTCATCCACAAGAGTAAAGTCACTGCAGCCCTTTGTTAGTAGGTGATCATTTAAAAAACTAACCTTTACTGGGCATTGGTCTGGATGGTGGGCGAAAACTCCTCCTAAAAGCGGCTTTAGGTCTTTGCTATCCTCATAATCTGAAGTACCCGAGTGTAAGGCCAGCAAGCTCCCACCTGCCTCAACATAGTCCTTTATAGCTAGGTCAAGCTCTTGATCTAGCCATGGGCTTTCATCCTCTTGACTAACATTATTTGATTTACTCAAGATAATTATCCTGTTGTCCTTGAATAGTTCAAGAGAAATGTCTTGAGCATTTTCTAGAAAGTTAAAGCTATACTCTAGACCTTCTAGACCCTTTAGGCCCTTTTTAACTATATCTGCAGGATGCCACTTATCTCCGCATAAAACTGGAATAACCATAATGAAAATCCCAACCCTTCCTTGTACTATAGTCTAGCTGAGCTATTTGGCTTTGCCCATCATTTGCTAACAAGCAAGACTGGCCTATCCAATTATCACTTTTCCCACTTGCTTTGACTTATTCCATCATCTTTCTTATCTTATCTATTTGCTCTAATACACTAGCCATCATATCTTCGTATTTAGCCTTTTTCTCTTCTTCTGCCTTTACTATTGCAGCTGGAGCCTTTTCAACAAAGTTTGGATTAGATAGTTTTCCATTTACCCTATTTAGCTCGCCCTCTAGCTTTGCCTTTTCCTTTTCTAGCCGGTCTAGCTCGCTCTTAAAATCAACTAGGTCCTCTAAGGGTATATATATCTGGCCTATATCGACTACAATCGGTACTGCGTTGGCAGCTAGTTCATCCTTAGCCTCATTTATAGTAATTTCAGAAGCATAAGCTAGCTTTTCTAAGTATACCTTGGCCTCCTCAAATATTTCTCTTTTATCCTCTTTGGCTACAATAATAAGCTTGGTCTTTCTTGAAGGATGAACATCCATCTCAGCTCTAATGTTACGAACAGCCCTGATGGTATCCATGATAGAATCCATCCTTGCTTCTGCCTCATCGTCTAGTTCTTCATCCTTTAGCCTTGGCCAGGAGGATACCATTATACTGTCCTCACTGCTAGCTGATAGATGTTGCCATATCTCCTCGCTAATAAAGGGCATAAAGGGGTGTAGGAGCTTTAGGGTATTAGATAAAACATATACTAGGGTATATAGGGCAGTAGACCGTGCTTCCTCGTTTGTTCCATACAATCTAGGCTTTACTAGCTCTATATACCAGTCACAATACTCATTCCAAATAAAATCGTATACCTTTTGTGCTGCTATCCCTAGTTCATACTTGTCTAGGTTTTCTGTTACCTCGCCTACAAGCCTATTATACCTACTTATAATCCATCTGTCAGCTAAGTCCATCTGTCCAGCCTTTAAGTCTTTACCTCCCATGTTTTCAAGGTTCATCATGATAAACCTTGTAGCATTCCATATCTTGTTAGCAAAGTTCCTGCTGGCTTCTACCTTTTCTATGTGAAAGCGCATATCATTACCAGGTGAAGAACCAACTATCAAGCTCATTCTCAAGGCATCGGCTCCGTATTCATCGATAATCTCCAAGGGGTCTACTCCGTTGCCTAGGGACTTGCTCATCTTTCTACCCTGAGAATCCCTTACCATACCATGAATTAATACATCCTTGAAGGGTACCTGGCCTGTATGCTCTAAGCCAGAGAAAATCATTCTGGCTACCCAAAAGAATATTATGTCATAGCCTGTTACAAGCACGCTGGTTGGATAGAAGTAGTCTAGGTCTTCTGTTTTCTCAGGCCAACCCAGGGTGGAAAATGGCCATAGAGCTGAAGAAAACCAGGTATCTAGAACGTCCTCATCCTGCCTAAATTCATCGTGGCCACAGCTACACTTGCTTGGTACTTGCTTGGCTACTATTGTTTCATTACAATTCAGGCAATAGTAAGCAGGTATCCTATGCCCCCACCATAGCTGTCTTGATATACACCAGTCACGGATATTCTCCATCCAGTTAAAATAGGTCTTTTCAAAACGTTTTGGTACAAATCTGGTCTTTCCAGACCTTACTGCCTCAATAGCAGGCTCAGCTAAAGGCTTCATTTTTACAAACCACTGCTTTGAGATTATGGGTTCTACAACAGTTGTACATCTATAACATTCCCCTACATTGTGGCTATGCGCTTCGGTTTTCTCAAGTAGACCTAGTTCTTCTAAGTCCTTTACGATTGCCTTTCTAGCCTCATAACGGTCCATACCCTCATAGCTACCGGCCTCACTGTTCATCGTGCCATCATCGTCTAAAACTCGTATCTGGGGTAAATCATGCCTCAGTCCAACCTCAAAGTCATTAGGGTCATGGGCAGGTGTTATTTTTACCACTCCTGTACCAAATTCACTATCAACATAGGAATCAGCTATTATTGGTATTTCCCGGTTTACTAATGGTAGAATTACGGTCTTGCCTATTAGGTGCTGGTACCTTTCATCATCAGGATTTACTGCTACAGCAGTATCCCCTAGCATGGTTTCAGGACGGGTTGTAGCAACAACTAGACGGTCGTTACTGTCCTTTATGGGGTAGGCAATGTGCCAAAAACTACCCTGTTTTTCTTCATACTCTACCTCTGCATCAGAAAGGGCAGTTTTACATTCCGGACACCAGTTTATAATCCTATCCCCTTGATAAATTAAACCCTTATTGTATAGGTTTACAAAGACTTCGTTAACTGCATGAGAGCAGCCCTCATCCATGGTAAACCGTTCCCTATCCCAATCACAGGAGGAACCAAGTTTCTTTAGCTGATTTACTATAGTAGAACCGTATTTTTCCTTCCACTCCCAGGCCTTTTCGAGAAAGCCCTCTCTACCTAAGTCATGCTTGCTAATGCCTTGGTCTGCCAACTGTTCAACAATTTTTACCTCAGTTGCTATGCTAGCATGATCAGTTCCAGGTAGCCATAGGGTAGAATAGCCCTGCATACGTTTATAGCGGATTATAATATCCTGCCAGGTATTATCTAGGGCATGGCCCATATGGAGCTGACCTGTTATATTAGGCGGTGGTATGACTATAGTAAATGGCTCCTTTTCTTTACTAATAGTCGCATGGAAATAGTTGTTTTCGAGCCAGCTTTTATATACCCGGTCTTCTACCTGACTCGGATCATAGGTCTTTGCTAATTCCTTATTAGTCTTCATAAATATCCCTCCAAAATAATAAAACCTTCATCCTAAAAGGACGAAGGTTACTTCGCGGTACCACCTTGATTCCTGCTACTTTGCAGGCCCTCTAACTCTTTAACGGGAGCTCCGTCCTGACCTATAATTATCTTTCAGTCAGAAGGCTCGAAAGCGACCTTCCACTATAACCTTGACCTAGAATCCCTTTCAGCCGGTGGAGATCCCTCTCTGTTGGCAGTCAATAGTGTACTCCTCTTTCTCATTGCCTTATATTTTACTTAATTATATCTAAGTTCTTGCTATTGTCAACCTTTTTTGCATTAAAGCCCTTTATCGTATACTGTATCAGGGCTAAGATGGTGCTTATTACAGCTATGGTAAGCACATGCATAGAATAGGATAAGTCAAACACTATGAGGGTTATAGCAAGATAAAATAAAACTGTAGCTACCTTTCCATAAATATTTGCTTGAACAACAACCCCATCTTTATACAAAAGAGCTGCCCCTATTATCATCAAAAGCTCCTTTAATGCCATTACTATAATTACCCACATGGGTATTGTCCCTGCAATATAAAGACAGGTCAAAACAGTAATTATCATTAGCTTGTCTGCTAGGGGGTCCATAAGCTTGCCCCATTTGGTAATTTGATTGTAACGTCTAGCAAGAAATCCGTCTAAGGCATCAGTTATACCTGCTATAACAAATACTACAAAAGCCCAAATTGTATTATGCTCTATTTCCTTGTCAAAGAAAACAAATACAAAAACTCCAATCAGTATAAATCTGATAGTCGTAAGAATGTTTGGGATATTCAAATGCAAAGGCCTCCCTTCGTGCCCTCTGTACAGTCTCCTACTCCATACTATTCGACTATACAGTAAGAATCCTCTAAATTAATTACTTTGCCTATATTATTAATTACTAAGCACCTTTTATTTCAATATTATAGTTAGATTTCTCTCTCTATAAGTAAATATTCAAAAAGACATCTTAAAAATTATATTGTATTTCCAAGCTAAAGTCAATAAAGATAAAAGTAACATGACCTACTTTGAGTCTATCCTATCCACTAGCTATAGAAAAGGGGCAAAAGATAATAGCCTATAAGGATAAGTTTGTTAGACCTTTCTTATATAATACATCCTACCGATTATAAAATAAAAGGATAGTCCCTATAAAACATAATGTCAATTACAGGACTATCCGATTTAATGCATTATATTAACTAAGGTTTTGCTAGCTTTGGCTAATTAAGCCTCGGTCTCGTCCCCTGTAGCTGTGGATGCATCTGTAGAGCTACCCTCAACTAAAGTATCTTGGTCATCTGCATCTTGATCCATAACAGGTGTCGAATCCAAGACCGTTGCTATAACTGTATCTGGGTCATTTATTAATTCTACATTTGGGTCCTTTGCAAGCTCTAGATCCCCAACCCTTATAGTATCGCCAATCTCTAACCCATCAAGGTCTATCTCTATTCTATCCACCATATATTTTGGTAATGCTCTGTATGTTACTTCAGACAGTGATTGTTGTAATAAACCCTTTAAGTTATCTCTGTTTTCAAATACAATCATAGCTACGCTTTCAATAACTTCATCTGCCTGTAAGGCTTGAAAACTTAGATGTTCTACCTTATTGCTTGCGGGTGTATAGTCAACCTCTCTTAGGAGGCTTATATGTTTTTCGCCATTAATATTTAGCTCGACCTTGCTCCCTGCAGTATTATTCTTTAATAGTCTTGTAACCTCCGACTCTGAAAACTGTATACTTATTGGGGACTCAAGACTTCTGCCATATAAAATGCCAGGAATAATACCTTCCCTTCTTAGTTGATTAGGCTTTTTATCCTTGCTTCTTACCTCTGTTTTTATAGTAAACATCTACATTCTCCTTTCGATAGTTAGTTTTGTTTATACTTATCTACCATCTCTATTTTATCAAAAACAGGGGGCTTCTACTTACCTAGTATAACACAAAGAGAATATTACGCAAATTTCGAGGCATTTACTGGCTTTTTCTAAAAGGCGACAGCTTCCTTATCGCTGTTTGCCAGAAAGGTCTGATACTTGCATTTCGCACGCTTTGACGGATGAAATTTGTAAGGGCCCATTATCTAGACATAATAGATATCATCTGCTAAGTATACTTATCCCTAGCAAGAAACTATAATTAGTACTCAGTAAGATATTGAGTTTTTTAAAAAAGTACCCTTTTTCAAATCATCAAAAGCCTTGTAAAGTTCTTCTCTAGTGTTCATAACAATTGGGCCTCCCCAAGCCACCGGTTCATCAAGTAAAACTGAGCTAACAAAGAGTACTTGTGCCCTTTTATCCCTTGCCTCTATCTTAACAAAGCTACCAGGTGTAAGCTTAGCTGCGGTCTTTTCCTTAACAAGCTCAGTTCCGATATAAGCATCTCCTGCTAAGGTAAAGACCATTATAGAACGGTCTTTTTCTGTATCAACCACAACTGACCCCTTTGCCTCAAGCTGGATATCATAATAATCCAGTGGCAAATACTTGCTTGTATACCCCTGCCTGTCCTTGTATTTACCTGCCAATAATCTAAGTTTACCATTTTCTAAGTCAATCTCCTCGATATCAGCATTCTTTATTGCATGGTAGGCTGGCGGGACCATTTTATCCTTCCTAGGCAGATTAAGCCAAAGCTGTACTCCAAGTAACCGATCAGATGCAGGAAGCTTTTCTTCATGTAGAATACCAGAGCCTGCTGTCATCCATTGGACCTCACCATCGCCTATTGTGTCCTCATTGCCCAGACTATCCCTATGTGTCATCTGCCCTCGGTATACATAAGAAATTGTCTCAATCCCTCTGTGGGGATGCATTGGAAAGCCTGCTATGTAGTCATCTGGATTTGTACTATCAAAAGAATCCAACATTAAAATGGGATCATAGTCCTTTATAGTGGACCCCCCTAAAACCCTTACTAGGCTAACGCCTGCCCCATCCTGTGTTCTGTAGCCCCTAACCTCTTTCTTTACTTTCCTTTCCATATGCGACGGCTCCTTTGCTTTTTAATTTTTGTAGATGACTAAGTGTGCTTTTCAGTAAACAAGTGCTTGTCTAATAGCTAGAGATATTTAGTAAGTGATAAAAACACAAATCATATATTGTTTATTTCGCCTATTTATATCTAAGTTCCTTCACTAGTCCCTAAAAGACAGATATTCCATAAGCCATGCTCTTCTATTTGTTTAGTTTTTCTATACTACTATATATAAATACACTTTACATAGACAAATATGAGAGGGCATTAAACAGCTTATGCAATTAGCAGCTAATGTAATAAATATAGACCTGTCATAGACTCTATAAATAGCAAAAAAGCTATAAAAACCCTAGGCTAGCCTAGGGTTAAACAACTTATTTTTTCTTAACTTCTGGTAAGCCGGCAACCGAAGTCAGTAAGGATAGTATCCCCGCAAGCAGGGAGGAACTTAAAACCATTGTCCAGTCTACCTCACTAAGTACAGCACTTGTACCCATCGTAGCTGCTGCCGTCTGGGCGACTGTCTTTATTGCTCTTACACTAGCTGCCTTTAACCATTTCTTTTTATCCACAGCCTATCTCCTTTCCAACTTTTAATGTCACAGTCTTAGGGCGGGTTCTAGTTCCGATTCTTAAAAGTTTTATAATCACCATTTTGTTTTGTAGTAATTCACTTTCTCCATATTACTATTTTATTTCTATTAGTCTACAAATGTTAATACTAGGCATACAAGAATAAGCTTTATAAGACCAAAGATTTGGCCAATATGAAAAAACTCTTAGTGTTGACTAGCTAGTGATTTAGGGAAATTTTATAGCTGTGAATCTTAATGATAAGTGGATTTGGTGCGGGTATTCATAACGTACTTGATGAAAAGCACCGGCACGAATGCGCATATTCAACCGTACCGCAGAGATATCTTTGTTTCCATCATAAGAAACGAGGTATTACCATGAAAAAAGTCAAAATCAAACTGGACGATATAGAGCGCTGCATTTTGGTTAAGCTGCTCTACGAAAAGCGCAATGAACTGATCAGCGAAGGCCGCTATACGGATGCCTTGACGAGCTGATCTTAAAGATCATTGATGCGAAGGGGTGCTGATATGAAGAATATTGCAAAGCGGCTCAACGCCTACATAATCGCCCATCCCTTCGACTCTGGTGACAGTGATTGCGAAACTGTCCTGGATCAGCTATACCAAGCCTACGCAGAATCCCACGAAAGTGACCCGCCAGAGATTGGTGAAGGATTCAAAGAACTGGAAGAATTTCTCTGCACCCTCCCCTTAGAGGACAATAATGCTGTCTTCAACCTCTGCTGCCGCCTATGCAGCGACTATGAACATAAAGCCTTCCTTGATGGCCTCCAATACGGCGCACACTTAATGCGAGAACTGAAATAGGTCATTAGGCAAGCAGAAGGGTTTGGGATACACAAAAAATGTCTTTGTGTATATCCAAAGACGATGCTTGCTAAGAAAATGCCGATGTCACAAAAATGACATCGGCATTTGAACTTTAGGTTGGTTCTTGATTTGTATCGGTTTGCGAAGAAAATTTCATATAAAACGATAATTTACCGGTGTTGAACACACGCTTTTACAACAAATCAATCCAGATCTTGTTATTAATCACCGCGTCCGGTTAAGTAAACTTCCACATGGTCAAACGAACCATATGCATCCAATTGCTCCACTAGGGTTTTTCCAGGCTTAATTTCGCTATCATCATCGACAACATAGCTACTTGCGGTTTCTATAATGTTATTATTTGCGTCGAAAAACAGAGCGTATGCCTCGACAAATTTCGCTGCCTTTGTACCATTATTTGTAACGCCTACAATAACATTTTTATTGTTGATTGTTTGTTCAATGGTCAAATCTCCAATGACGGGAGTATAATACGGCTCTGTATTATAAGACAATTCATATTCAACCGACGCAACACCTTTAACATCATCAAAATAAAAGTACCCAATGCTAGTTTCGCCAGGACCAAGAATGTCGATTTCCATAGAATCAGCACCCAAGACGGTACCATTTGCATCTTTTGCTGTCGCATTTGCTGTAATGCCAACAGGAATGCTAGCATTACTCTTAACAACCAGATAATACTGCGTAGAATAGGAGTCCTCATACAAGTGTTCGGCAATTTCAAAATCCGAATCCGATACTGCGCTCACCTCATTAGGATCGACTGTTTTACCGGTTGACCGCCCTGTAAAGTAAACCTCTACATGGTCATAAGATTCATAGCTGTCTAACTGAGTTGAGATACTCTTTCCAGGCTTGATTTCACTATCATTGTCGACAACATAATTGCTTGTATGGCTTATTACATTATTGCTGCTATCAAAAAAGAGTGCATGTGCTTCTACAAATTCAGCGCAGCTGTTGCCATTGTTAGTGACTTTTACAGTTACATTGCGGTCATTTAATGTTTGCTCAATAGAAAGGTTCGAAATGACAGGATAATAGTAGGAAGAGGTATCATATTCAAATGTGTAATCCACACTTGCAACGTCTTTTACATCGCTAAAGTAGAAGTAGCCAATAGATGTTTCACCGGGACCGAGTACATCAATGGAAAGTTCATCTGCTCCAATCATTTCACCATTAGCATCACGCGCAATACCATTTGCAGAAAATTCTACCGTACCCTTTGAATTATTTGTGACAACTAGGAAATACATGCTAGAGAATGAGTCTTCGTAAGGATAGCCTACAATGGAAAAATCCTCATCCGTTACGGTCACATTTTCCTTTTGTGTATTTTGTTCCTCTTGATTGGTTACTGTTCCTTCATTTCTATTGTCAACAATGACATTTTCACCGCCGTTGTTGGAATCCGGAACAACAGAGGGACCACCACACCCAGTAAGAGCAAATACTATGGCAAGACACACGACTATGGATAATGCTTTTTTCATAATTAGACCTCCATATGTAAAAAAGTGTGTGCAACCGAAGCTGCACACACTGAAAAATGCAAACTCCGATTGTTGTCACACAAATCTTGTCGGAAAAAAGCTTACGCCGTACCCAAACGTGGAATTTGCATTTTTGCCAAATTCAAGTTTGGGCACAAAAAGGGTATACTATCCCCATACATAGCATAGCATTTCCCGATATAAAGATTTATGTGACGGATATATTATACTACAAAAATTGAAGATTACAAGATATTTCATTGGATTCGCTTGTAATATAATACCTGAGGTGTCGCTTAAAAGCGACACCTCAACAAAATACGAAAAATAGCACTTGCAATTTTCCTTTGGTCATGTATAATCATTTTAGAACATCTGTTCTGTTTTAACAATTGAATAGGCGTCCCGACGGAATGGTTGAGATGAAACAGGCTGCGTAATTCCATCTCCAGGTCAGATTGCTTTGATATAACCGGTTCAGTTAAACCAGACTTGCTTTAAGCAGACATGAGAGGCCACCGGCAAGATAGCGCTCAGAAATGAGGGCTACCTTGTCGGTGGCTTTTTTGTTTTTCTTAGGCGAAAACCGGCGTGAAACAGACCTTTGTTCAAACAAGATCGGAGGTGATAACCATACCAAGACTATCCAAGAAAGCGAAGCGGGAGTGGAGTCTGTTCTTAGATCCACGCACCGGACGGCGCAGCTATAACGAACTTTGCCGCCGATGCACCCACTCTTGCAAGCAAAGCTTTCGCACCATTGTGGTGGCTTCTCCCCACTATGAAAGCAAGCGAAAAGAAAGGTGCTAAAAAGCGCACCAAACCGCCGCAATTTCCGAAGATCGGTTGCGGTGATGAAAGTATCCGCCGCCGAAATAAACGCGCCGCACACGAGAATGAAAATCAAAAATACGCACCTTTTTCCTACAGAAAAAGTACCCTTCGAGTCTTACCTCGCAAGCGGCGCAAATCGGCATTAACCCGACTCCGCTGAGAAGTCCCATAAATATATAAATAAATATATAACTTAGACTTACTTAGCTGAGAGAAGAAGTATGAAGGAGAAATGTATGTTAGAAGACAAGATTTACACCCTGGAAGAGATGCGTTCCCTGGGCATTGATACCCATGAGTATGTATTCATGGATCAGCCTGGAGAATCTACCGGCACACTGGTACTCAAGGCAGAAAGTCGCACCCCAAGCATACGGATGTTCTTCTCCCTTTCCGACGGAAGGAAGATCCTTACACCGGTCTTTTGGTGGCAACTGGGCAGAGGCTTCCAAAACATCCCCACCGGAACGGTTTTGAAGCTGACTTGTGCCAAAAACAGTACCGGACAAATCCACCTTGAAAATGCCGTGCCGGTGTAAACGGCATCAGTGGCATTTTCTTAGCAAGCATAGCGTTTGGGCACCATGTGCAAACGCAACACCTTGGGAAAATCCCAAACCCTTATATTTTGGAGGTAACGATATGAACGAAAAACTCGAAATCAACGAACTGCCTTTGGGAGTACTCATCCCCTTTAAGAATCACCCCTTTAAGGTGATCGAAAACGAAGAACTGAATACTTTGGCGCAGAGCATCAAGGAGTCCGGAGTGTTAGTTCCGGCCTTGGCTCGTCCCGCCGGGGATCGATACGAACTGATTTCCGGACACAGAAGATTGGCCGCTTGTAAGCTGATTGGTCTACCCACCATTCCCGTCATCGTCCGTAATCTGACCGATGCCGAAGCTATCATCACTATGGTGGATGCCAACCTACAGAGAGAGCATATTCTTCCGTCAGAAAAGGCTTTTGCCTACAAGATGAAAATGGAGGCTATGAAGCACCAGGGCAAAACATCGCGCCAAGTTGGCACGATGTCCCGCACCGATGAAGAGATCGCCAAGGAAAGCCAAGACAGCGCCCGGCAGATCCAGCAATATATCCGTCTCACCAATCTGATCCCGGAGATCCTCGATATGGTTGACAACAAGGCGATTGCCCTAACTCCTGCTGTGGAGCTTTCCTACTTGACTCAACGGGAGCAGAGGATGCTGCACAACATCATGCAGATGGAGGGGGCAACCCCGTCCCTTTCCCAAGCGCAGCGGATGCGCCGCATGAGCGAAGAGCACCGCCTGGGCGAGGGTGACATGGAAGATATTATGGCTGAGATCAAAGGCAACCAAGTGGAGTGCATCCGTATCACAGAAGAGCGCTTCCGGAAGCATTTCCGCAGAGATGTTTTTCCCTTGGAAATGGCCGAAATCATTGACAAGGCACTGGAATATTATCAGCGCTATCTCGACCGGCAGAGAGATGAAAGGTAAGGTGACGATATGAAAAAGAAATCCCTTTGGAGCGGCTCTCACGAATACACAATCAACGGCGTTCGGTATGTGGTGGATTCTTGCTTCGTATCAAGCAAAGTAAAAAGTAGTGCCACAATCTCAAAGCGCTTTTAAAGAATTATCACAAGCGACGTCGCACCTTTGACAGTAGATTTTTCACCGGGTACAATGGCAACAGAATATGCGTGTTCGGTTGCCGGGAAGGAGGACTAATGCAATCGAAGACGAAAAGAACTGAACCCGGAATTACTGCTCTCTACTGCCGCCTCTCCCGTGACGATGGCGGTGATGGGGACAGTAACTCCATCGCCAATCAGAAGAAACTACTTTCCAAGTTCGCCAAGGACAGAGGCTTGGGCAACACCAAGCACTATGTGGATGACGGCTATACCGGCACCAACTTCAATCGCCCCGGATTTCAACAGATGATCGAGGATATTGAGGCCGGTTATGTTTCGGTGGTGATCGTAAAAGATATGTCCCGCCTGGGCAGAGATTATCTGCAAGTAGGATATTACACCGAAACTTTTTTCCCCGACCACAATATCCGCTTGATCTCCGTCAATGACGGCACAGACAGTGACGAGGGAGAAGACGGCTTTGCGCCGAACCGCAATGTCATCAACGAACTGTACGCCCGGGATATCAGCCGAAAGATCCGGTCATCCCATCGGTTACGGGGAAATGCCGGGGAACCGCTATCCCCACCGCCTTACGGGTATATGAAATCTCTGGAAAACAAAAAGAAATGGATTGTTGAACCGGAGGCGGCGCAGATCGTGCGGGATATCTTCCGCATGTGCCTGGAGGGCAAGGGAAACGAAACCATCGCCCGTATCTTGCAGGAGAGAAAGGTGCTGGTCCCTATGGCCTACTGGAAAAGCAAAGGACTCGGCAGAGGCGGCACGCAAAACCAAATCAATCCCCATAAGTGGAGCAAAGGTACGGTGGCAAAGATTCTTGCTAACCAAGAATACTGCGGTGATGTGATCAATTTCAAAACCTACTCCAAATCCTTCAAGAATAAGGCTCGGTTGGAGAATCCCCGGGAAAACTGGCGGATCTTTAAGGATGTGCATGAACCGATCATTGACCGGGAAGTGTTTGAGCAAGTGCAGGAACTGATCGCCAAAACCAAGCGCAGAAGCCTTAAAAAGAAGGGGGAGGAAAAGCATCTGTTCTCTGGAATGCTCTATTGTGCCGATTGCGGCAGTAAACTGTGGTATCGTACCAATACCAATAACAACGATATCCATTTCTATAGCTGCTGCAATTATAAAACCGACACCAGAGGAACTTGCGAAACCCGGCACTATATCCGGGCAGATGCCATTGAAGAGGTGGTGCGGTTGGAACTGCGGCGCTTGGCCAGTTTTCTGCAAGAGGACGAGGAAGCCTTCGTGACTCTCTTAGCGAGGAAATCCCAGGAAGATCTCAAGCAAGAGAAAAAGGTGTTGGAGACCGAACTGCAGCGCTGCTTGGCTCGCAAAGAAAAAGTATCTCTTCTGTACGAAAACCTATATGAGTACAGTGTCAGTGGTAAAATCTCCGAATAAAGCTTCATGGAAATGTCCCATAAGTACGAGCTTGAAAAGATGGAACTGAAAACCAAAATCAGCGAGATCCAGGCAAGGCTTACCAATATGGGGAGTCAAGAAAAGAACCACGGACATTTCCTTGCCGCCATCCGTCGATTTATGGAGATGGACAAGCTGACCGCACCGCTGCTGCGGGAACTGATCGATCATATCACGGTATATGAAACGGAAGGCACGGGCAAAAACCGCAGCCAGAGGGTGGTGATCCATTACCGGTTTATCGGTATGTTGGAGTACCCTCATACCGAACCGGCATACACCGCCGATACCCGCAAGGGTGTAGCAGTAAAATATTTGACCCAATCTGCCTAAAACAAAAAAGAGCAGGCCTCAAAACCTGCTCACTTACATCTACAAAGATTCTCTGTAAAAGAAAAATCGAGTGTTCACTTGGGTTATGAACACTCGATATGGTGCGGGTGGCGATATAGGATTTACAGAAAAATGAGTAAAATCAAGGCTTAAAGTCAGTTAGACAGTGTTCAAAAACTCAAAACAATAGACTTTAAGAAAGGGTGAATTTAATGAAATCTTTATTTGAACAACAAGGCGGTACATACAGCATGGTCGGCGATTACCGTATCCCGAACCTGATTTTACCGGAAGAACCCGACTACACTATCGGCATATGGGGACAGCGGCGGCTTGACTATCTAAAAAAACATAAGCGTGGGCTTTATACAAATCTGCTGACCTCCGGAAAGCTTAACTCTCATTTACACGAAGTTGATGAAACCGCTTTTAAGTGGCACGAGCTTATCGTTAAGCAGATGATGGCAGCGCAAGGTATAACCGAACAACTCAAAGCTAACGATATGATGAAATGGGTTGGAATGGTTAATAATATCCGAAACTGCGCTGATGAGATTGTCCGAAACGAATTGATTTACGATTAATAACAAAGAGCCGAGGTGTGAATCCTCGGCTCTTATTGTTAATGATTCTTCCAATATTCAAGCGTAACAAGCTTATTTCGCAACCAGTCAGACATCTGCTCCGATGTTCCCCAATTCCATTTAGGAACGACATCCTCAATGACCTGCTCCATATCGTGATATTTATGTTCGCCGTCAATGTAACACCATATGCAATATTTATCGTTCAAAGAGCCATCCATCTCACGACTGTAACTGTTATCATCCAATGGCGAGACGCATACCTGACAAACCGTGTTTTGCGGTTGACCAAGCAAAAAGTTTATTGAAACGCCAACGGTTTTTGAAATAATTTTAAGTGTATCAGTATTCGGAACGGTATCACCGGTTTCCCAACGCGAAACCGCTTGACGCGTGACCATAACCTTTTCTGCCATTTCTTCTTGGGATAAGCCGTTTTTATTTCGCAGTTCCAATAATGCTTCTTTTGTTTCCAAATTATATCACCATCCTCTGACTTCATTATATCATCGATTTTATTAACATTAAAAGCAACTTGCTGTTGCGAAAAACTGCCGAGTTTTATTCGGCAGTTTTGTGCACCATTGCTTTCTCTCACTCGACCATCATCATAACACCTTCACCACACAAACGGCTGGGTGGAGTGGTCAATAAATCCTCCGCAATACAAGCTTCAATGACATCGTGTAGGATACGGATGCTTGCGCCCATGCTGAACATTGTATATTCGTTCATTAAATGCTTTGGAACATACCGCCTTATCAGTCCGCTTAATTCAATGGCGATTTTTTCAGCTAACGCATCGACGGTTTTATCAAAGCCGGAAAGTAGTCCGTAAAAATCCCATTCCTTTTTCCCGGAAAAAACGACGATTTTTGGGTACAGCACATCGCCATCTTTTCGAAGATACCCGCATTCGATCGCTTTGGCAGCGGTTTCTTTTTCATCTTCGGTTAAAGTATCAACCGGTAAACCTCCAATTGCGCGAACCGTTATAAGCAGCAATGAGTCGGTAAGCACATGATGGCCGCAGGAAAAATGCTTATCAAGGCGCTCACCATAAACATTTGAAACAAAGATAGACGAATAACCATATACATCATATTCACGGATAACATCCCTGAATCCGTCACAGCCGTAAAATCCGATATCCAGCGTTTCTCCGCCTTTTATCGCACAACCGAATGTAGAGAAATCACGTTTTACGAGTTCAATATCTTTAAAGTATTTTTGTTTTAATATGTCGCAAACTGCACCGTCTAATTTCCAGACAGCTTTTGAGATTAACGTCCATAAAACAAAACGAATGTCATTTTGCGGGCTTAAATATGGAAAGCTCATGATTTTTTCGGCATCGGTGTCCAATACAGCTTTTAGTCCGCCGCAAAATTCTTTTAAGTGCTTTGTATATGCGTTTGTCCCGGCCTCAAGCTCAGGGATGTCCAATATCAAAATATTTGCAATATATTTATCTTTTCCGACTTTACGCAAAAGACCGTAATTACCGTTCTCCCCCTTTAATTGGATTTCGATTTCATCCTCGATATAAGGAAGCGGAACATCCAGATTTTTGGCTATTTCCTTTGCACTCAAAGCCTGATTACGGCACAGATAAACAAGGTTTTTTGAAAGCACACGCTCCGCTTTACCTCGCGGGTCATTCCCAACAGGGTTTCCGGTTCCTATAAACGCTATATCAATCGGTTTTAATGTGGTATTTGCTTGCATGATTTCTGCCTCCTCTTTAATTTGGTTACGGGCAGAGAACAATCTTTGTTTGACGGCCGTTTCGGAAATGCCCAGTCTTTTAGCAATTTCAGCGGTTTTCAACCCGTCAATGTAATAAAGCACCATAACATCACGATAAATTTTTGAAAGAAAGGTGATTTTCCGCAGCACATCTTGCAGCTGGCAGTTTTCTTCTTCATTTTTCAAATATTCATCAATCGGATTGGTTTGTACATTCATTACATCTTCCGAAAATTCATCCGCTATTAACCGCTCGCTATCTATCCGCCGTTTCTCACAAAAATCTGCGTAAGTCTTGTGTGCCACCGACCAGATATAGGCATTGATGTATTCGATATCCGGGTTTTTACGAGCGGAACACAATACCTTTACGATGATTTCAGAGCATAAATCCTCCGCTGTATGGCTGTCGTTACAACGCTTGTATGCAAAGCCATACAGCTTATCGAGAAACTCTGTACTGTCAAATTGTTTGATTACATCCTCATAGCCCATTCGTTACCTCCTGTGAAGCCGTTCGCGACCGCCTTCACTTATATAGTCGGCAGAAATTAAAGTTGGTTAGGTAATTCTGCGTTTTTTATATGTAATAATCTCCGCATCAGAGGCACTGTCGCCATATTCACATGCTAATAGATAATTTTCATCAGAAGTTAAGCCATAACAACGGTTGCTATTCTTTATATAAATTTGATTGGTAGGATTGCCGGCACTATATGTTAAGTTATCACTTTTGTTACCTCGTTTGAAAGCCTTCACTTATAAATCGCATTTTTCAGATTTGATTCGATTGTATTTTTACACTTTATAAAAAGAAAAGTGGATTGGCAACCCTTTTTTGGACAAATTTATACCGAACATAAAACTTCATTCATAACACCTGGGTTGTCACCATTTTCTTTAGGTTTATAAATACCAAAATCATTACATTTTAAGCTACATT
>Ga0172377_10001102_pt1 | contig 26727 bp, 24 predicted proteins | sample Pumphouse3metaG_FD_119749 | JGI IMG/M metagenome (GOLD analysis project Ga0172377, IMG submission 119749) | Leachate microbial communities from a municipal landfill in Southern Ontario, Canada - Pumphouse #3 metaG | ecosystem: Engineered > Solid waste > Landfill > Unclassified | place: Canada... | reverse complement strand
TATAGATACTCCAGTGAAATAAAGGAGTAATTATGAAAAAAATAAAATTAGCATTAGCCCAAGTGGAGTCCTTTCATGGAAACAAAGAAAAAAATTTAGAAAAAGCTTTAAATATTATAAAAAAAGCAAGTGAAAAAAAAGCTGATATAGTTATATTTCCAGAACTTTTTTATTTTGGATATTTTAATAAAAGAAAAATTTTTCATGACTTAGCAGAATATAATGATGGAAGATTATACATGGAATTAAAAAGAGCAGCTATAAAATATAATATTTTTATTGTAATGGGATATGTAGAAAAGAAAAAATCGATTCCTGATAAAATCTTTAATTCAATTATATTTATAGATAATAAAGGAAATAGGTTAGGTAGTTATAATAAATATTATTGTTGGGGATCTGAAAAGAAAACATTTGCTCAAGGGAATGACATTTCAGTTTATAAAACCAGTATAGGAAATATAGGACTATTGAACTGTTATGATATTGAATTTCCAGAATTATTTAGAATTTTATCGTTAAAGGGAGCAGAACTAGTTATATGTAGTGCTGTTTGGAGCAAGTGGATACAGCATCGTTGGCATAATAGTTTAATTTCAGGTGCTGCAACAAATTTATATTTTGTAGCAGGGGTTAATACAATTGGAACTACACCTAAGGGAAGCGTAATATGTGGAGATACCAAGGTGATAAATCCTTTTGGGGAAGTTATTATAAAAGCTTCAGAAGATAAGGAAGAAGTTATTTATAAAACCATAGATTTAGATGAAGTAAAGAAAATGAGAGAAGAATATCCTATATGGAAAGACTTTAGAAAAGATATGTATAAAGATAAAATATTGGATTTTGAAAAATAAAATGTTATAATTATAGTCAAATATTAAAAATAAGGGGTAGGAGTAGTATGGAGGGTAATAGATTATTAACAGATTTTGCAAGGGTTATTAATTCAGACAGATATCAGTATACAGAAAGTGATATATTTATAATGGAAAACAGTCAAGAAAGAGAAGCAATTTTTGATATGTTTTTTAGGAAAACAGAGGATAATGGTTTTGCAGTTGTTTCAGGAGTAAAAGAAGTTATAGATTTAATTAAAATATTAAATGAAACAAGTGAAGAAGAAAAAAGAAAATATTTCAAAGAAATAATTCACGAGCCAAAACTATTGGATTATTTATCTAAGTTAAAATTTACAGGGGATTTCTATGCAATGAGAGAGGGAGAAATAGCCTATGCCAATGAACCTGTTATAAGTATTAAAGCTCCATTAGTTCAAGCAAAAATATTAGAAACACCTTTATTAAATATAATGAATATGCAAATGGCTATTGCGACAAAAGCATCTAGAGTAACAAGGGCAGCTTATCCTTTACAAGTATCTTCTTTTGGAAGTAGAAGAGCTCATGGTTTTGATAGTGCAGTATCAGGGACTAAAGCGTCTATTATAGGTGGGTGTACATCCCATTCAAATTTAGTAGCTGAATATAAATATGGTGTGCCTAGTGTTGGAACAATGGCACATTCATATGTGCAGACCTTTGGAGTTGGGAAAAAAGCTGAAAAAGAATCATTTGATATGTTTATAAAATATAGAAGAAAAAGGAAAGCAAATACTTTAATTTTACTTATAGATACATATAATACCTTAAAAATAGGGATAAAAAATGCGATACAATCCTTTAAGGATAATGGAATAGATGATACTTATCAAGGAGTTTATGGAATTAGAATAGATTCTGGAGATTTAGCTTATCTTTCTAAAAAATGTAGAGCAGAATTAGATAAAGCTGGATTAAAAAAAGCTAAAATATTTTTAACTAATGGGCTTAATGAAGATTTAATAAAATCTCTAAAAGAACAAAAGGCTTGTGGAGATATATTTGGTGTGGGAGATGCTATTGCTGTAAGTAAATCAAATCCTTGTTTTGGTGGTGTTTATAAAATAGTTGAAATACAAAATCAGCCTGTAATGAAATTATCAGAGGATACAATAAAAATATCAAATCCAGGCTTTAAAGAAGTTTATAGAATTTATGATAAAAAAGGGATAGCTTATTCAGATATAATTACTTTAGTGAAAGGTGATACAGATAAAGAAAAAATATTATCAAATGAAGAGTTCAAAACTAGAGATGAGACAAATGAGTTGAAATATAGTATTCTTTATAAAGGAGAGTATACTTGTGAAAAATTAACAAGATTATATGTTAGAAATGGACAATTTACAGATGAATATTATGATCTAAATGACGTTTTAAAATCACAGGAATATTATTTTAACAAGTTAAGTAAAATTTCAAATGAGAGAAAAAGATTAGAATTTCCTCATAAATACAAAGTTAATTTATCTAAAGATTTAAGAGAATTAAAATACTCTTTAATAGAAAAAATAACAGCAGAAATATATGAATAATATAAATTAAGGAGAGATAAAATGAAATTGTTAAAGGAAATGATAATTGAAAAGGGAAGCGTAAAAAATTCGAAACTATTAAAGGTAGATAGTTTTTTAAATCATCAAATAGATCCTAATTTGATGTACGAAATAGGGAAAGAATTTAAAAATGTATTTGAAGATAAGAAAGTTAACAAAGTATTAACTATTGAAGCATCAGGAATAGCTATAGGTATAGGAACAGCTTATGCTTTTAATGTTCCAATGGTATTTGCTAAAAAAAATAAACCTACAACAATGTCTGAAAATTATAGTACTGTTGTTCGTTCTTTTACAAAAAATAAAGATTATAATATTACTATCTCTAAAGAATTTATAAATAAAGGGGATAAAATTTTAATAGTAGATGATTTTTTAGCTATGGGAAACGCAGTAATAGGACTTAAAAAAATAGTTGAAGAAGCAGGTGCAGAAGTTGTAGGAGTTGGAATAGTTATAGAGAAGGGATTCCAAGATGGAGGAAAAATTTTAAGAAAGTCAGGATTGCACTTAAAATCCCTAGCTATTATTGACAGTTTAGAGAATAATAAAATTCATTTAAGATAAAAGAAAAAGAGAAAAGGGGTTTAACCTCTTTTTTTTATGTTATAATAAGGCGAATGATTAGATAAAAAACTTAAAATATTATGGAGGTTAAATATGAAAAAAGTTTTAACAATTGCAGGGTCAGATAGTTGTGGAGGAGCTGGAATTCAGGCAGATTTAAAAGCTATGAGTGCTATGGGAGTTTATGGAATGAGTGTAATTACTGCAGTAACAGCTCAAAATACAATGGGAGTTTTTGCAGTGGAAGAAATGTCTAATGAAATAATAGAAAATCAAATAAAAGTTATATTTGAAGATATAGAGGTAGATGCTGTTAAAATAGGTATGCTATCAAGTAGCAAAATAATAGAAACAATAGGAAGAGCTTTGAGAAAGTATAAAGCAAAGAATATAATAATAGATCCAGTTATGGTTTCTAAAAGTGAATATAAATTATTAAAGGATGAAGCTATTGAAGCTTTAAAAAAATTCATATCTTTAGGGAAATTAATAACTCCTAATATTCCAGAAGGTGAGATATTATCAGGAATGAAAATTAAAACTGAAGAGGATATGATAGAGGCATCTAAAAGGATTCAAAAATTAGGAGCTAAAAATGTATTAATGAAGGGGGGACATAGATTAGATAATTGTACAGATATTCTTGTACTTGAAAATGGGAAAGTAGTAAAATTTCATGGGATTAGAATAGATACTAAAAATACACATGGAACAGGTTGTACTTTATCTTCAACTATTGCTTCATTAATAGGAAAAGGATATTCAATAGAGGAAAGTGTAAAAATAGGAAAGGAATATATAACAGAAGCTATTAAGAATTCATTTCCAATAGGTCATGGTGTTGGGCCAGTTGGACATTTTGTAGATTTATATAAAAAAGCAGGAGTTAATTATGAATAAAAAGGATATAGATTATTCTCTATATCTAGTTACAGATAGAGATATATTAAATGGAAGAGATTTAAATAAAGCAGTTGAGGAAAGTATTTTAGGAGGAGTAACTGTAGTACAACTTAGAGAAAAATATATTAGTAATGAAGAGTTTTTAAAAATTGCTAAAGAGTTAAAAAAAATAACAGATAAATATAGTATTCCTTTTATTATTAATGATAATGTTGAAATTGCAAAGTTAGTTGATGCAACTGGTGTACATATAGGCCAAAAGGATGATAAATTAGATCATGCTAGAAAGATACTAGGTAAAGATAAAGTAATAGGAGTTTCCGTGGGAAATTTAGAAGAAGCTAAATTAGCTCAAAAAGGTGGAGCTGACTATGTTGGAATAGGTGCTATATTTTTTACAGCAACTAAAAGCGATATTAACAAACCTCTTGAAATAGAAGGACTAAAAAAAATTGTAGATGGGATAAATATACCCAATGTTGCAATTGGTGGAATACATTTAAATAATATAAATCAAGTAATTAACACTGGAACTAATGGTGTAGCAATAGTGTCTGAAATATTAAGTAAAAAAGATATAAAAAAAGCAAGTGAAACATTGTTATCTTATATAAAAGGAGAGTAAAAATGGAAGGAAAATTATTAGGAAATATAATTGAAAAAATAAGAGAAAAAAATCCAATTATATTTCATATAACAAACTTAGTTACAATAAATGATTGTGCAAATATAACTTTGGCATTGGGAGCTTCTCCCTTAATGTCTTTCTGTGAGGAAGAGTTAGAAGATATTCTTTCTTTTTCCTCAGCTTTAGTATTAAATATAGGAACAATGGATAAATCTATGAGAAAAATGGCAGTAAAAGCAGGGGAAATAGCAAATAAATTAGAAAAGCCAGTTATTTTAGATCCAGTTGGAGCAGGGGCATCAAAGGCAAGAATGGATTTAGTAACAAAATTAATAAAAAATGTTAAATTTGCAGTTATAAAGGGAAATATGGCTGAAATAAAATCAATAGCAGGGATAAAAAATGAAAATAATAAAGGTGTAGATTCTGTTGAAGAATTTGAAAATGCAGATGATATTGCTCTTAATTTAGCAAAGAGATTAAATACTGTAATAGCCCTAACTGGTAGAGAAGACATAGTAACAGACGGGAAAAGGATTGCTAAAATAAATAATGGAACTCCTCTTCTTGGAAAAGTAACAGGAACAGGATGTATGACAGCTTCTTTAATAGCTAGTACTTGCTCAGTTGAAAAAGATTATTTTTTAGGAGCAACAGTTGGAGTTTCCATAATGGGAATTTCAGGAGAAATTGCAGAATCAAGATTAACTGAAGGACAAGGAAATTCTAGTTTAAGAGGATGGATTATTGATAGTATTTACAATATGACAAGTGAAACATTTAATTTTAAAAATCAAATAGAATTAAACTTGTAATTAAAATTTTAAAATCATCTTTATGTTTATATGGTATATATGATATAATGTTTAGTAATTAAAAAGAATTATTGAAATAAATTAAAAAATTAAGGAGGGGAAATATGCATATATCACAGAGAGCTTCAACAATGAACTATTCACCAATAAGAAAGTTGATACCACTAGCCGATGCAGCGAAAGCTCAAGGTGTAACAGTTTATGCTTTAAATATAGGACAACCTAATATTGTAACTCCAGATACATTTTTTACAGCACTACATAATTTTAGTGATAAGATTGTAAAATATTCAGATTCAAGAGGGTTAGAAAAGTTAAGAGAGAGTTTTAAAGCAAGTTATGAAAAAATGGGTACATTTTTTGATAAAGAAGAAATTTTAATAACTCAAGGTGGTAGTGAAGCGATATTTTTTACAATGATGGCTATTTGTAATGAGGGAGATAATGTTTTAATTCCTGAACCTTTTTATTCCAATTATTCAAGTTTTTGTAAATTTGCAGGAGCTGTTGTAAAACCAATAGAAACAACTATTGAAACAAAATTTCATTTACCAAGTAGAGAAGTAATTGAAAACTTAATAGATGAAAAAACAAGAGCAATTATGATATCAAACCCAGTTAATCCAACAGGTGCTGTATATACAAAGGAAGAAATATATATGCTAGGGGAAATTGCAGAAAAGCATGATATATACATAATTGCAGACGAAGTATATAAACAATTTATATATGATGACGTTGAATATTTTTCGTTCACTCATATTCCTGAAATAGAAAATAGAGTTGTTTTAGTGGATAGTATTTCTAAACATTATAGTGCATGTGGTGCTAGAATAGGTTTAATAGCTACTAAAAATCAAGAATTATTAAAAGAAATTTTAAAGTTTTGTCAAGCAAGGCTTTGTGTTTCAACAATTGAACAACATGCTGCATCTAACTTAATAAATACAATGGAAAGTTATGTTGAGGATGTTAGAGAAAAATATAAAAATAGAAGGGATCTTTTGTTCAATTATTTGGAAAAAATGCCAGGTGTAGTTTGTTCAAAACCTTGTGGGGCATTTTATGCTTTTGCTAAATTGCCAGTTGATAGTTCAGAAAAATTTGCAAAATGGTTGCTTGAAGAATATAGATATAATAATCAAACTGTATTAATTGCTCCAGGACCAGGTTTTTATCAAACAGAGGGAAAAGGAGAACAAGAGGTTAGATTTTCTTTTTGTACAAATGTAGATGATATTGAAAATGCAATGATAATATTAAGAAGAGCATTAAAAGTTTATAGAAAAGATGTAATGGGATTAATAGAAGAATAACTAATAAGGAGAAAATAATGAAAATAGGATTTGATCATAATAAATATCTTGAGGAGCAGTCAAAATTTATAGTAGAAAGAGTTAATAACTACGATAAACTTTACTTGGAATTTGGAGGGAAATTATTTTATGACCTACATGCTAAAAGGGTTCTTCCAGGTTTTGATGAAAATGCAAAAATAAAATTATTGCATAAACTAAAAGAGAAAGTTGAAGTTATAATTTGCGTATATGCTGGAGATATTGAGAGAAATAAAATTAGAGGAGATTTTGGAATTACTTATGACATGGATGTTCTAAGACTTATTGATGACTTAAGAACTTTTGAATTACAAGTTAATAGTGTGGTAATTACAAGATTTGATGATCAACCAGCTACAACAGTATTTATAAATAAATTACAACAAAGAGGCATAAAAGTTTATAAACATAGGGCAACAAAGGGATATCCAACAGAGGTAGAAACAATTGTTAGTGAAGAAGGATATGGGAAAAACCCTTATATAGAAACAACAAAACCAATAGTTGTAGTTACTGCTCCAGGACCTGGTTCTGGAAAGTTAGCAACTTGTTTAAGCCAATTATATCATGAAGATAGAAGAGGGAAAAAAGCAGGATATTCAAAATTTGAAACATTTCCAGTTTGGAATGTTCCTTTAAAACATCCTCTAAATATAGCTTATGAATCTGCAACAGTGGATTTACAAGATGTTAATTTAATAGATTCTTTTCATTTGGAAGCATATGATGAAATAGCTATAAATTATAATAGAGATATTGAGGCTTTTCCTGTTTTAAAAAGAATAATTGAAAAAATTACAGGGAAAGAATCGGAATTTAAATCTCCAACTGATATGGGAGTTAATAGAGTAGGATATGGAATTATAGATGACGAAGTAGTAAAAGAGGCTTCTAATCAAGAAATAATAAGAAGATATTTGAAAACAGGGTGTGAATACAAAAAAGGTTATGCTGATAAAAAATCCCTAGAGAGAGCTAAACTTATAATGGAAGAAGTTAATTTGAAAGAAGAGGATAGAAAAGTTTTAGTAGCAGCAAGGGAAAGACTTTTAAAATTAGACGATAGTTTTAATGAAAAATCAACAGTTGCAATAGAATTAGAAGATGGAAAAATAATCACAGGAAAAGCTTCTGAAACAATGTGTGCCCCAGCTTCAGCAGTTCTAAATGCTATCAAATATTGTGCTGGAATAGATGATGCTATTCATTTAATTTCAGAAGAAATAACTAAACCAATTATAGAATTAAAAATGAATAATTTTAGAAATAAAAATACTCAACTTAATAGTGAAGAAGTTTTAATTGCATTAAAAATATGTGCAGTTACAGATGAAAGAGCAGCAAAAGCCATTAATGAATTAAGTAAATTAAGAGGTTGTCAAGCTCATTCAACAACAATTTTAGGAAAAAATGATGATCAATTAATGGGTAAAATTGGACTTGAAATAACTTGTGATCCAGTTTTCTCAAGTGAAAATTTATACTACAATGCATTATAATTAATATAAAAAACAAAAATATCAGTACCCTTATCCTAGGTGCTGATATTTTTTTAGTATAGAGAGATAATATATATGCTAAATATATTATATTGAATTATTATATACAAAAAAGATGTGAAATTCTTGACAAAATGAAAATTATGATGTATAAATAAGTCATAAGAAGGAGGACATGAAAGAGGAAAAATAGTAAATTAAAATTATTTTGGAGGTGAGTCCAATGAAATGATTAACATTATATTTATTCCATTAAAAAGACAATTGAATATAAAAGAATATAGAAAGAAAATAGGATATAGAAGTAGAAAAGAATGAATTACTCCAAGTAAAATTAATCCTATGAATCAAAAAAGTAAAATGAATCCTGTAAATTAAAAAAGTAAAAGTAATTAAATGAATCCGAAAATAAAATTAAAAATAAAATTAAAAATAAAATTATAAATTTGTGAACGAAAAAATTAAAAATTCTTATTTTAGAAGATAATTAGCGTCATTGGTAGTTATTTTGTAAATTAGTTTTTCTTTTGAAACAGGACTAGGATTCTATATATGAATCAGTCATGAAACAATAGATGAGAAATATCAAAGAAGGGAAAATTAAATAAGAAAAGTATCATAAATGGGATAAATATATGGGTAGCAAGTTAACGTATAGATGTGTATATTCATTGGATATGTCTTAGGAAAGGTAGGTGAGTTGCCAAATCGAAATATCATGAAGGGCTATTTAAGTTGTAATAACTTGGATAGCCCTTTTTTTTATATAAAAAACAAATTGAAAAAATTGAATTTTAAAAATATAAATGATAGAATAAGAATACCCATAAAGAGAGGGAAATAAATTTATAGAGGTGATTTATGAAACATGTGATAGAAGGCAGACAATATGAGACAACAAAATTAGTTTTTTTAAAAGCTGTAAACGATTTATATCCAGAATATGAAATAGAGTTACAAAATTCTTTAAACAATGGCTCTTATGGGGAAATATATAAGAATGAAAAATTAATTATTTTAGAATTTGAAGATTATGATAAAATACACAGAAAAATGGATGAAATCGTTTCAAGGGATATACCTATTAATGTAATAACCGAAAACAGTGAAGATTTAAAATTAAAAGCAAAGGCTATAGAGAGAAAAGATATTAAATCTTTACTTGAAAATTGTGGATGGTCAAAAATAAAAGAAGTGGAAGTGGAAGGATATAGAGATTATTTTTATATATGTCCTGGGAAATCTACAGGTATAGTTAAAGATTTTAAAATATATAAATATCATAATGGTTTTATATTAAAAACTCCAATGGAAGTATTCAATTGGAAAGTAGCTCCATTAAAAGATACCCCTAAAATATCAAAAGCTTTTAAAGAAGGACATTTATGGGAAAGAATAATGGGAATAAATTATGCTGGAAGTATAAATAAAAAAATATTTGATAATGAGATATTAGAATTAGTTCTATTAAATGAAACTTTACATAACAAAAAAATAGGAAAAATTTCAGATGAAATAATAAAGAAAAAAGGTATTAGAATAGTAACTATTGCAGGGCCATCATCATCAGGAAAAACAACTTTTTCTAAGAAGCTATTACTTAATTTAAAAACAAGTGGAATTGATACTCTAGCTATTTCTCTAGATGATTATTATATAGGAAGAGAAAATGTTCCTTTAGATGAAAATGGACAAAAAGATTTTGAAACAATAGAAGCTCTAGACATAAAATTACTTAATGAAAATTTAAAAGATTTAATAAAGGGATTAGATGTTGAATTACCTTTATATGATTTTTATACAGGGGAAAGAAAGAAAGAAACTAGAAAAGTAAAGCTTCCTAAGGATGCAATAATTATAATAGAAGGTATACACGGATTAAATGATGAATTAACTAAATATATTCCTAGGGAACAAAAATTTAAAATATACATAAGTTGTTTAACTCAAACTAATATGGATATGCACAATAGAGTGCACACTACAGATGTTAGAAAAATTAGAAGAATAGTTAGAGATAGTATATCAAGAAAAACTCCAGGGGAAGAAACATTAGCCATGTGGCATTCTATAAGAAAAGGGGAAGAAAAATGGATATTTCCATTTCAAGAAGATGCAGATGAAATTTTCAATTCAAGTCTGAGCTATGAACTGTGTATCCTTAAGCCATATGCTTTAAAAGAATTAATGAAAATAAGTGTAGATTCACCTGAGTATGATGAAGCTAAAAAATTAGCAGATTTGCTAAGTTGTTTTATAACAGTTGAGCAATCTATAGTTCCTACAAATTCCATATTAAAAGAATTTATAGGAGGGAGTGTATTCTATAAATATTAGAGAAAGTGGGGATAAATGTGGAAATTTTAAAAAAAGGATTAAAAGTTTTCAAAAATTTTTTTAAACATTTTTTTATTGAGGTGGTAAAGGCCTTTTTTAAATTAATTATATTAGGTTTAGTTATATTGGGAATAACTAAATATGTGAAGAATCAACAAAAATTACCATCTATAGAAAATAAAACATATGTTGTAATAGAAATGCCAAAGGTTTTAGGAGAGAGTAAAACAAAAACATTATTTGATTTAAATCATCAAGAAAATTTTTATGATTTTTTAAAAGAATTAGATATAATGAAAAAAGATAAAAGAGTTAAGGGATTAATATTAAAATTAAATAATTATGGTTTAAATAGAGCTCAAACAGAGGAAGTAAAAATAAAAATAAGAGAATTAAGAAAAGAAGGTAAAATAATATACGCTTATTTAGATTACATAAATAATAGGAACTACTCTCTAGCCCTAGAGGCAAAAAGTATAATCATTCCAAATACCAATTTTATAATATCTGAAATAGCTGGTTACAGTAGCAATTATCCATATTATAAAAGCTTAGGAGATAACCTAGGATTAGAGGCTGAAATAATTCATATTGGAGATTTTAAAAGTTACGGGGAAAATTATAAAAATACTCATATGAGTAAAGAATTTAGTGAAAATACTAGAAGAATATATAATATACTTTATGAAAATTATGTTGGTGATATTGCAAGAAAGAGAAATTTAGCAAAGGACGAAATAAGCAAAAAAATTCTATCAGGGGATTTTATAATGTCTTCAGCTGATAATTTAAAAGATAGTAAATTAATAGATCAAGTTATTTATTATGAAGATTTTTTAGCTAAAAATGAAATTAGCAATTATCTTTCTAAAGAGGAATATTTAGCAAGATATTACCAAGAGGAAAAATCAGAAAATAAATCAGATGAAAATAAAATAGCAATATTATATCTTGAAGGGAACATTATATTAAATGATAATTCTAAAAAAGTAGAAAAAGTTATAACTCCAGAGGCTGTAAAAGAAAAATTGAGAATTATAAATAAAGATAAAAGAATAAAAGGTGTTGTTTTAAGGGTGAATTCTCCAGGAGGTTCTGCCTTGGCCTCAGATTTAATATATAAATCATTAAAAGAATTCAAAAAACCAGTATATGTATCCATGGGAGGAGTAGCTGCTTCAGGTGGATATTTCATATCAGCTGCAGGGGACAAAATTTATGCAGATAAGGAAAGTATAACAGGATCAATAGGTGTAGTTACAATAATTCCAAATGCATCAAAATTATTGAAAAAAATAGGAATTAATTATGATCAAATAACAAATAATAAATATGATACAAATATGGGAATATATAGAAAATTATCCCCTGAAATGAAAAATAAAATTTATAATTCTAGTATAGGTTCTTATAATGAATTTTTATCAAAAATGTCAATTAGTAGAAAAATGAAAATTTCTGATATTGAAAAAATAGCTGGGGGAAGGGTTTGGCTAGGAAGCGAAGCAAAAGAAATAGGACTTGTTGACGAGATAGGTGGCTTGGAAAAAACCATAAGTGACTTAGCTTTAAAATTAGGTATAAATGATTATAAAGTTGTAGAGGCAATAAAACAAGAAAAATTTGAATCCTTATTAAAAACAATACTTCCAAAATATATATTTAAAGATATTATTGGAAATGACTTATTAGTTAATGAATTTAAAAATATGAAAGAATTCACATTACAAGAAGAACTTTTAAGAAGGCCTATTTTATATGCCACAGATACAAAATTTTAAATTTTATTTCAATAGTTTTAAAAATTATGATATAATCAAAAAGTAGTTTAAGAATAAAAAATTAGGGGGAGATATAGTGGTTAGAAAATTAAAGTCTGCTAAAAATAGTGGAAACCAAATGGATATAGTAAAAAAAGCTCAAGTTATGCAACAAGAAATGTTGAAAATTCAAGAAGGTTTAAAGGAAAAAGAAGTTGAAGCTTCAGTTGGTGGAGGAGCAGTAGTTATAAAAGCTAATGGTCAAAAAGAAGTTTTAAGTGTTTCTCTTTCTGATGAAATAGTAAAAGAAGCTGTGGAAGATAAAGAGATGTTAGAAGATTTAATTCTTTCAGCTGTAACTGAAGTTATCAGACAAGCAGAAGAACTATCTGAAAAAGAAATGTCATCTGTAACTGGGGGAATGAATATTCCAGGATTATTCTAATTAAAATTAAGAGAATAAAACATAAAAAGTGTTAATGCGTATATGTATTGGCACTTTTTTTAATACTAAAATTATGATATAATATTTAGTATACGAAAAAAGATTAAATAATGTTTTAAATAAAGATTTTAGGAGATTATAAAATGTATAAATTTTATGGAATATTGTTATATTTTATCTTGAAAACGATAAAAATGACTCTAAAAATAAGAATAATAGAAGAAGAAAAAATTGATAGTAAAGAAACTTATATATGCGGATTTTGGCATAATAAATTAGCAATATCTCTATTTTGTTTAGGGGAATTAGATAAAAAAGTTGGCCTTGCTAGTCCTTCTAAAGATGGAGAATTAATTGCTACTCCTCTTGAGATGATGGGATATAAGATAATAAGGGGTTCTTCAGGTAGAGACTCTATTAAAAGTGTGGTAAAAATGGTGAAAATGGTTAAAGAAGGATATACCTTAGGTACTCCTTTAGATGGACCAAAGGGTCCAGTATTTAGGGCAAAAAAAGGGATGTTATATATTGCTCAAAAAACAGGGAAGCCTTTTATATGTTTAGGTGGAGCTTATAGTAAAAAATGGGTTTTTTCAAAAACTTGGGATAAATTTCAATTACCAAAACCATTCTCAGAGGTAGTTTGTGTTATTGGAGAAAGAATGTATATTCCTGAGGGAGAAGATATAAAAAAATATCAAGAAATAGCTGAAGAGGAATTAAAAAGACTTAATTTAAAAGCAGAAAAAGCATTAAGAAAATAAATAAGAATATATTTATAAAAATTAGGAGGAAATAATGAATAATAAATTTTATATAACAACACCAATATACTATGTAAATGGTGATCCTCATGTTGGTAGTGCGTATACTACAATAGCTGCTGATGCAATGGCAAGATACAAAAAAACAGCAGGTTATGATGTGTTTTTTTTAACAGGTACTGATGAACATGGTCAAAAAGTTGAAGAAACAGCAAAGGCTAAGGGTTTATCCCCTCAAGCTTGGACAGATAAAATGGCTCCAAGATTTAAAGAAATGTGGACAGCTTTAAATGTGAAAAATGATGATTTCATAAGAACAACAGAAGAAAGACATAAAAAAGCAGTTACAAAAATTCTAAAAACTGTATATGAAAAGGGAGATATTTATAAAGGAGATTACGAAGGAAAATATTGTGTTTCTTGTGAAACGTTTGTTCCTGAAAATCAAGTTGAAGAAGGGGATACTTGCCCAGATTGTGGAAAACCTTTAAGAGTAGTAAAAGAAGAATCTTACTTTTTTAAAATGTCAAAATATCAAGATGCTTTATTGAAACATATAGATGAAAATCCTGATTTTATATTACCTCATTCAAGAAGAAATGAAGTAACATCTTTTATTAAACAAGGATTACAAGATTTATCAATATCTAGAAATACTTTTGAGTGGGGAATTCCTATAGAATTTGCACCTGGTCACATAACTTATGTTTGGTTTGATGCTTTAACAAACTATCTAACAGCAGCTGGATATGAAAATAATATTGAGAATTTTAAAGAAAGATGGACAAATGGAGAAGTAGTTCATCTTTTAGGTAAAGATATAGTTAGATTCCATGCTATTATTTGGCCTTGTATGCTACTTTCAGCAGGGATTAAATTACCTGATAAAATAGTTGCCCATGGTTGGTGGACATCTGAAGGAGAAAAAATGTCAAAATCTAAGGGGAATGTTGTTTCTCCTTTAGATGAAATAAAAAAATATGGTGTAGATGCATTTAGATATTACCTATTAAAAGAAGTTTCCTTTGGAAATGATGGGGATTATTCTGAAAAAGCAATTATGACGAAAATAAATGCAGATTTAGCAAACGATTTGGGAAACTTACTAAATAGAACTTTAGGAATGTATAAAAAATATTTTGGAGAAAATATAGTAGGAAATCCTGAATATGATGAAATAGATAATAGTGTAAAAGAATTATTTGCTGATATTTTAGTGAAGATAGATGATCATATGTCAAGATTTGAATTTTCAAGAGCTTTGGAATTAATTTGGAAATTTATTTCTAGAATGAATAAATATGTTGACGAAACTTCACCTTGGTTACTTGTAAAAGATGAAGAAAAACAACAAAGATTAGCAGGAGTAATGAATATTTTAGTTGAATCTCTATATAAAATAGCAGTTTTAATTTCTCCATATATGCCAGAAGCAGCTCAAAAAATATGGACTCAATTAGGATTTGAAAAAAATATAGAAGAAGCTCTTTTGGAAAACATAAAAGAATGGGGATTATTGAAAGAGGGACATAAATTAGGAGAAGCAACACCTATTTTCCCAAGATTAGAAATAAAAAAAGAAGATAAAGAAAAAAATCCAATAAATAAAAATTTAAAAATAGAAAATCCAATAAATATTGATGAATTTTCAAAAGTTGAATTAAAAGTTGTTGAAATACTAGAAGTGGATAAAGTTAAAGATTCAGATAGACTTTTGAAATTTAAAGTAAAAGATAAAAAAAATATAAGACAGATAGTTTCTGGAGTTGCAAAATACTATCCAAACTATAAAGAATTAGTAGGTAAAAAAGTAATGGCAGTATTAAACTTAGAACCAGTTGAATTAAAGGGAGAAATATCTCAAGGTATGCTTCTTAGTACAGAGGAAAAGAAAAGAATTAAATTAGTTGAAATTGATGCTTCTGTAAAGGTTGGTTCAAAGGTAAAATAAGTATAGATGTATGTAACTTAGGAGGTTGAAATGAGGAAGGTAACTAAAGCAGTTATACCTGCAGCAGGACTTGGGACAAGAGTACTACCAGCAACAAAAGCTCAACCTAAAGAGATGCTTGTGATAGTTGATAAGCCATCCCTTCAATATATAGTTGAAGAGTTGGTGAAATCAGGAATAACAGACATAGTAATAATAACAGGAAGAAATAAAAATTCAATAGAAGATCATTTTGATTATTCCTTTGAATTAGAAGAAACTCTAAAGGAACAAGGAAAGTATAAATTACTTGAAAAAGTTCAATACTTATCAAATTTAGCTAATATATTTTATGTTAGACAAACTCATCCAATGGGGTTAGGTCACGCAATATTAAAGGCAAAACCATTTATAGGAAATGAACCATTTGTAATAGCTTTAGGTGATGATATAGTCCATACAGAAGGAAAAACAGCAACTTCTCAATTAATAGAAACATATGAAAAATATGGAGCAAGTGTACTTGGAGTACAAAATGTTAATAAGAAAGATGTATGTAAATATGGAATAGTAAAACCAGGTATAACCTTAGATGAAAAAACAGTTGCAGTGGAAAATTTCATAGAAAAACCAAGTATGGAAGAAGCTCCTTCAACACTAGCTTGCCTAGGAAGATATCTTCTAAGTTCAGAAATATTTAAATCTCTAGAAGAAACTAAGCCAGGAAAAGGTGGAGAAATTCAATTAACAGATGGTATATTAAAGATGCTAAAAAATGGGAAGAAAGTAGTAGCTCATAATTTTACTGGGAAAAGATATGACATAGGAAATAAAATAGGACTACTAAAAGCAAATATTGATTTTGGACTAAGGAATGAAGAAACAAGGGAAGATTTAATTAAATACTTAAAAGAAGAAGTAAAGTTATAAAATTAAATAAAAAATAGAAAGAAAGGAGACGCCGTATGAAAGATAAGGTAATGGAAACATATAAATTATGGCTAGAGTCAGACTACATAGATCCTGATGATAAAAAAGAGTTAAAAGATTTGAATTATAAGGAAATAGAGGAAAGATTTTATACTAATTTAAGTTTTGGAACTGCTGGAATGAGAGGGATAAGAGGAATTGGTACTAATCGTATAAATAAATATATTGTAAGAAAAGCAACTCAAGGACTTGCTAATTATATAATAAAGACAACTGGTCAAGAAGGAATGGACAAAGGAGTTGCCATTGCCTATGATTGTAGGATAGGATCTTCTGAATATGCTATGAATGCTGCCTTGGTACTTGCAGGAAATGGTATAAAAACTTACTTATATGAATCTTTAAGAACAACACCAGAACTTTCATTTACAATTAGAGAACTTGGAGCTCAATCAGGTATAGTTGTAACAGCTTCTCATAATCCTCAAGAATATAATGGATATAAAGTTTACTGGGATATTGGTTGCCAAATTGTAGAGCCAGAAGCTAGTGGAATAATTTCAGAAGTAAATAATGTTGAAGATTTTAAAAATATAAAAATGATAACAATGGAAGAAGCTAAAGAAAAAGGACTTCTAGAAATTATAGGAAAAGAAATAGATGATAAATTTATAGAAGCAGTAAAAAAAGAAGCTATAAATGTTAATATTCCTGGTAAAAAAGATTATAAAATAGTTTATTCTCCACTTCATGGAACTGCAGGAAGACCAGTTAAGAGAATTCTTTCTGAAATGGGCTTTGATAGTGTTCATGTTGTAAAGGAACAAGAAGTTCCAGATGGTATGTTTCCAACTTGTTCTTACCCAAATCCTGAAGATAGAACAGTTTTTAAATTATCTACAAAACTTGCAGATGACATAGGAGCTAACCTTTGCATAGGAAACGATCCAGATGGAGATAGAACAGGAATAGCAGTAAAAACAAAAGCTGGCCAATGGATATATCCAAATGGAAATCAAATAGGAATGATATTAATGGATTATATTTTAAAAAATACAGAAAATATTCCTAAAAATGGAGCAGTTGTTTCCACAATAGTTTCCACACCTATGCTAGATGAAATAGCAAAAAAATATAAAGTTAAAATGTATAGAACTTTAACTGGATTTAAATATATTGGAGAAAAAATAGAAGAATTTAAAACAGGAAAATTAGATGGAACTTATTTATTCGGATTTGAAGAATCAATAGGATATTTAAAAGGAACTCATGTAAGGGATAAAGACGCTGTTGTTGCATCCCTATTAATTTCAGAAATTGGAGCTTATTATGATAGTATAGGAAGCTCAATAGCAGAGGAATTAGATAGAATTTATGAAAAATATGGTTGGTTTGGAGAAGATGTAATATCCATTGTTAAAAAAGGAATGGATGGAGCAAAGGCAATTAAAAAAATTATGAAAACCCTAAGAGAAAAAGAAATTAAAAATATGATTGGTAAAAAAGTTATTTCATTAAAAGACTTTAAAAAAAGTATCGAGATAGATTTTGAGAATTGTCATAGAAAAACAATAGAACTTCCAAAATCAAATGTTTTACAGTTCACATTGGAAGATGATATTCTAATAACAGTTAGACCTTCAGGTACAGAACCTAAAATTAAATACTATATTTATGTGAAAGGTAAAACAAAAGAAGAATCTGAACTTGGTATAAAAGAAGTAAGTGAACAGTTTGTTGAATTTGTAGATTCATTATAATTAATATTTAGAGGGGATAGTTCCCCTCTTTTTTAAACATAGGAGGAAAAATGGTAGATGCAATATATATTCATATTCCTTTTTGCGTGAAAAAATGTAATTACTGTGATTTCTTATCCTTTAAAAGTGATGAAGAAACAATTGAAAAATATGTTGTAAATTTAATTAAAGAAATAAAGCTTTATCCTAAATATAGTTATGATACAGTTTATTTTGGTGGAGGAACCCCTTCTCTCTTAAAAGGGGAACAAATAAAAAGAATATTAAAGACCTTAAATATAAATGATGATGCAGAAGTGACACTGGAATTAAATCCTAAAACAGCTAATAGAGAAAAAATAACAGCATTTAAAAATGCAGGTATAAATAGATTGAGTATAGGAATTCAAAGTTTTAATGATAATTTTTTAAAAAAACTAGGACGAATACATAATATTCAAGAGGGAATAAATATATATAAGGAAGCTAGGAAAATAGGTTTTAATAACATTAGTTTAGATTTAATGTTTTCTTTACCAGGAGAAAATATTGAAGATGTAAAAATGGATATGAAAAAATTAATAGAATTAAGTCCAGAACATTTTTCAATATATTCTTTAATTTGGGAACCTGGAACTAAATTTTATGAAAAATTAAAAAAAGGTGAATACAAGGAGACAGATAATGATCTAGAAGCAGATATGTATGAATATATAATTAACTATGCTAAAAAAAATTCATACTGTCATTATGAAATCTCAAATTTTTGTAAAAAGGGCTATGAAGCAAGACATAATACTAAATATTGGAGAAATAAAGAATATGTAGGTGTTGGATTAGGTGCTTCTGGTTATTTAGATAAGATTAGGTATAAAAATCAGGTGAAATTTAGTTCTTATTGTGATAGTATATTAATAGATAAAAAACCAGTATTAGAAAATGAAGTAGTAGATGAGATATCTTTAGAAGAGTATAGACATATATTAGGTCTTAGACTTTTAGAAGAGGGAATAGTTCCAAATACAGATGAAAATTATATGAAAATTTATGAAGACCTTGAAAAGCAAAATTTTTTAATTAAGAAAGATGGAAATTATATATTAACTAAAAAAGGACTATTTTTAGCAAATGATGTATTTGAAAAATTTATATAAGAGAAGGTGATTTTTTGTCAATAATAACTGAAAGAATTAAAGAAATACAAAATGATATAAAAAAACATTCTTCATATCCACAAAAAGTTAAATTAGTTGCAGTAACTAAATATCCGACAGTGGATAAGCCAAAGTTAGAAGAATTAATTGATAATGAAATATTAGACTTTGGAGAGAACAGAGTTCAAGTTTTAGAAGATAAGAGAGAACTACTAGGGGAAGAAAAAAATAATATTAATTGGAATTTCATAGGAAATTTACAAAAAAATAAAGTAAAATATATTATAGGGTATATTCATATGATACATTCTATAAATAGAATATCAATTGCTGAGGAAATTAATAAAAGAGCAAAAAGTGTAAAAAGAGTTATAGATGTATTAATAGAAATAAATTTAAGTGGGGAAGATTCAAAAGAAGGGTATAAAGAAAGTGATTTTTATAAAGATTTGCCAGAATTAATAAAACTAGAAAATATAAAAATTAAGGGGTTAATGACAATAGCTCCAAATACAGATGATGAAGAAAAAATAAGATCTAGTTTTAGAAAATTAAGAGAAATAAAAGACGATTTAAATAAAAAATATTTCAATGGAACTCTTAGTGAACTTTCAATGGGCATGAGTCATGATTATAAAATAGCTCTTGAAGAAGGAGCAACAATAATAAGAGTTGGAAGCAAACTTTATAGCTAATGATGGAGGTAGATATAATGAATAAAAAGAGAAATAAGTTAGAAAGTTTTAAAGAAATATTTGGAATGGGTGGCTCTGATGTTGAAAATGAAGATAGTGGTATAGTTGATTTTCAAAGCGAAAAAATTCAATCAGAAGATATGAAAATTAATAAGGGAAAATTTTTTGGTAAAAAAGACATTGAAAAAAAAGAACCTATTATAATGGAAGAAGATATTTCAGATTATCAAAGCGTTATAGTTGACCTAAAGAAATATGAGGATTGTAAAAAAATAGCTAAATATATAAAAAATGATAAAGTTGTTACTCTAAATTTAGAATATTTAGATAAAGGAACAGCTCAAAGGATAATTGACTTTTTAAGTGGAGCTATGTCTATTAAAGAAGCTAGATTAATAGATATTAGTGCTAATGTGTATGTATCTGTTCCAAAGGATATGAATGTATTTTTTGACAGGGGAAAAAAACAAAATAAAAACAATTTGTTTAATTTAAAATAAAAGGAGTTTTAAAGAGTGGAAAAAAGAAAAGTAAAGGCTTTAGCATTATTTTCAGGAGGATTAGATAGTTCTTTAGCTATAAAACTAATTAAAGACCAAGGTATTGAAGTTATCGCTTTAAATTTTGTATCTCATTTTTTTGGTGGGAAAAATGAAAAAGCAGAAAAAATGGCCAAGCAATTAGGAGTTCAATTAGAGTATGTTGACTTTAGTAAACATCATATGGATATAATGAAAAATCCAGTGTATGGAAGAGGGAAAAATATGAATCCATGTATTGATTGTCATGCTCTTATGTTTAAATTTGCAGGGGAATTATTAAAAGAATATGATGCTGATTTTTTAATTTCAGGGGAAGTTTTAGGTCAAAGACCAATGTCTCAAAATTCAAGTTCTTTAGAGAAAGTAAAAAAATTATCTAAAAAAGGAGATATAATCTTAAGACCTCTTTCTGCTAAAAATTTACCTTTAAGTCAGCCTGAAATAGATGGGTTAGTTGATAGAGAAAAGCTTATGGATATTAGTGGAAGATCAAGAACAAGACAGATTGCCTTAGCAGAGGCAATGGGATTAGTAGATTATCCAACTCCAGCAGGGGGATGTCTTTTAACAGATCCAGGTTACTCTAAAAGATTAAGAACAATAGAAGAAGATGGGTTATTAGAGGATGAAAATTCAAATATATTTCATCTTTTGAAAAAAGGTAGATTTTATAGATTTGAAAAGAGAAAATATCTTTTTGTTGGGAGAACTAAGGAAGAAAATGAAGAAATTTTAAAATATAAAACATTTGGAGATTTTTTCATAAGAGGTAAATCTGTAGGTGGACCTCATATAATAGGCTATGGAGGTTTATCAGAAGCAGAAGCAGAATTTGCTAAAAATTTATTTTCTAAATATTGTAAATTCAAAGGGGAAAAAGAAGTAGAGATATTTTTTAATGAGGAACCAATGAAAGTTATGAAAATTAACAATAACCAAGTTGAAGAACAAATAAAAAAATATCAAATTGTTATGAAATAAGGAATTATTTTGGAGGATTTTATGGAAGAAAATAAATTGAAATTTTTGAAATTGCTATCTAATTCTTTTCCTACAATAGCAAGTACAACAAGTGAAATTATAAATCTAAAAGCAATAATGAATTTACCCAAGGGTACAGAACATTTTTTGACAGATATTCACGGGGAATATAAAGCTTTTAACCATGTTTTAAGAAATGGGTCAGGTGTTATAAAGGATAAAATTCAAGAAATTTATGGAGATGCATTGGAAGAAGGATTTAAAAGACAACTTGCAACAGTAATATATTATCCAGAGGAAAAAATTAGCTTTATTCAAGAACAAGAAACTGATATGCCAAGTTGGTATAGAGTTACTATTATTAGACTTATTGAAGTATGCAGAGTAGTAAGTTCAAAATATACAGATTCTAAAGTTAGAAAGGCTTTACCTTATGAATTTGAATATATTATTCAGGAACTTTTACATGAAAAATATTATTCAGAAGATAAGAAAGATTATGTAAAAAAAATTATAGAAACAATAATAGAACTTGATAGAGCAAAGGAATTTATAGTAGCAATATCTGAACTTATTCAAAGATTAACAATAGATGTTTTACATATTGTGGGAGACATTTATGATAGAGGTCCTCATCCACATTTAATTATGGATAAATTAATGAAACATCATAATGTTGATATACAATGGGGAAATCATGATATGCTTTGGATGACAGCAGCAGCAGGTCAAGAATGCTCAATAGCAAATGTTATTAGAATTTGTAGTAGATATTCTAACACAGATATATTAGAAGATATTTATGGGATAAATTTATTACCTCTGGCTAAATTTGCTATGAAAAAATATTATAATGATGAATGTCTATTATTTATTCCAAAGGAAACTAGTGACGAAGATATAGTTATGATGGCAAGAATGCATAAGGCAATATCAATAATTCAATTTAAGTTAGAGTATAATTTGATAAAAAGAAATCCAAAATTTGAAATGGAAGATAGATTATTACTAGATAAAATTAATTACAATACTGGAACTATTAAAATAGATGGAAAAGAATATAAAATGTTAGATAATAATTTTCCAACTATTGATCCAAATGATCCATATAAATTAACAGATGAAGAAAGGGATATAGTAAAAAAATTAAAACATAGCTTTACTCACAGTGAAAAGCTTCAAAAACATATTAAGTTTTTATTTGCTAAAGGAAGTATGTTTTTAAAATATAACTCTAATCTTTTATATCACGGATGTATTCCAGTTGATGAAAAGGGAGAATTTATAGAAGTTGATTTGTTTGGAAAAAAACTATCTGGAAAGGCTTATTTAGAAGAACTAGATAGAATCTGTAGAGAAGGATATTTTAATAAAACAGATAAAGAAATGAAGCAACAATGTACTGATATAATGTTTTATTTATGGCTTGGAAAGGATTCACCGTTATTTGGGAAATCAGCTATGAAGACATTTGAGAGATATTTTGTTGCTGAAGAAGAAACTCATAAGGAAATAAAAAATCCATATTATTCATTATATGAAAACAAACACTTTATAGAAAAAATATTCAAAGAGTTTGATATAGATGTGAATATTTCCCATATAATAAATGGGCATGTTCCTGTTAAAGAGAAACGAGGGGAAAGTCCAATAAAGGCAGAAGGAAGATTAATAGTTATAGATGGTGGGTTCTCAAAACCTTATCAAAGGGAAACAGGACTTGCAGGATATACTTTAATTTATAATTCTTATGGTTTGAAAATAGTTTCTCACCAACCTTTTAAAGATGTATCAAAAGCAATAGCAGAATGTATAGATATTCATTCTTCAACAAGAATAGTTAAAAGGGTTTTAGAAAGAAAAAAAGTAAAAGATACAGATATAGGTAAAAAACTTCAAGTTCAGATTAATGATTTATATGAATTATTAAGAGCTTATAGAAAAGGAATGATTAAAGAAAAGCATTCATAAGGAAAAGCTACTACATTTTGTAGTAGCTTTTTTATTTGTTAGTATGTTCTGCAAATTCTAAATCCTATACTAGAATCCTTATCATTATTTCCAAAATGATATTTATGAATTAAATTCATAAATTCTTCTCTATTAAACCAAGATCCTCCTCTTATAACCCTATCATCTTCTGATTGAGTATATATAAAGATATTTTTTTCCAAGGATGAAGTTTTATGAGAACTTCTATCAGTACTATGATTTGAATCAAAGCACCATTCCCAAACATTTCCAGAAACATCATATAATCCCAATTCATTTGGACTTTTTAATCCAACATTGTGAGTTTTTGAATTTGAATTAGAGTATGACCAGGCAATATCTACAATATTATTAGATCCAGCAAATTTACTGTTAAAACTTCCATTTTCTATTCCATTTTCTCCACCTCTTGCAAACCATTCCCATTCAAATTCTGTTGGTAATCTATAACCTTTAGTTTTGGAAAAATCTGCTATACAAGGATCAACCTCTTTTCCATCTTCTAGTATGATTTTTGTAAGTTTATTATTTTCTATTTTGTAAACTTTATTATATCCTTCTTTTACACTTAATTTATTACAGAATTTTAAAGTATCCATCCAAGATACTGTTTCAACAGGAAGATCCTTTCCTATAAAATTACTTGGAGCTGTTTTCATTATTGAGAACCATAATTTTTGTGTAACTAAATATTTATCTACATATAAAGGAGAAATTTCTTTATAAGTATTTAAAGAATAGGGTTTATAAGATCCACCTTTAGTAAGAATAGTATTAATTTTAATGTTTTCTACATTACTTAATTTTAACGTGATCTCTTTTTGTTGTTGGAGCTCTCTATACTGTTCTTTTAATTCAACCATTTTTTCACTTAAACCATTAACTAGCATATCAATATTTTTAATAGATTCTACAAAATTTAAATTCATTGTTTCCATATAATTACCTCCAACTAATAAAAGATCACTTAATATACAAAATATATTCCAAAGTAGAATATAATAAATACAATGTATGTATTATAACACTGAATAAAAAAAAGTCAATAAAAAAATAAAAAAATTATTTAAAATGTTATATAATTATTGTAAGTAATAGTAGTGTAAAATTTGCATGGGGATAGTATACTTTTTGCACGACCCCTAGTATAAAATTTGCACCCATAATATTATAATACTTAACAACTTTATCTAATATTATACCTTTCTTATCTCTTTATTAAAAATTAAGTAAGGTGTTTAAGAAACAATAGTATTAAAATATAAATATATTAAAAACATATAATTAAATTAAAAGGAGATGAATATGAATGGAATATAGTTATAAATTTTTACCTTTTTTAAAGGTTTTTAAAGAAACTAAATTAAGAAAATTAGGATATATAACAGTTAAACTTATTAAAGATCCTAATAATAATAAAAAAACAATTAGAAGAATTATTCATGTTACAAAAAGATATATATTTTTATACGAAGATAGAAAAAATAATGAATTAACTGAATCTGAAAAAACCATTGTATATGAAATACTTTTTTATTATAATGTATTGGGATTACCTAGGTATGATAAAGTTACCAATAACGATAAGATTATTATTAAGGCATGTGATAAACTAGGAAAAAGGAAAGTACAAGAAGCTTTGGAAAAAATGAGCAAAAGTACATTTGTTAAAGAAAATCTTTCTATAAATTCCATATTTAAAATAGAAAATTTAGAAAAAGGATTAAATGGATATTTTAAAGATTTTAATAAAAAGGAGAAGGAAAATGAAAATAATAGATTTGACTCATGGGATATGTGAAAATATATCTGTTTTTCCAGGATCATCATTACCTAAAATAGAAAAAACAAGTACTGTTGAAAAGGATGGATTCAATGAAAGTCTGCTAACTATATTATCCCATACAGGTACCCACGTAGATGCTCCAAGACATATATTTTCAAAGGGAAAATCCCTAGATGAATTTTCTGTGGATTCATTTATAGGAAAAGCTTTCGTTGTGGATACTAGAAAAATAAATCCAAAGGAAGATATTAAAATAAAAGATATAAATAAGGAGAGTTTTAAAAAAGCAGATTTTATATTATTTTATAATGGCTTGGATAAAAAATATGGGAAAAAAGAATTTTTAACAGATTATCCTGTTCCTAGTAAAGAGTTAATTGACCTTATAAATGGTCACAATAAAAAGGGAATTGGTTTTGATGTTATTGGTCTAGATAGGTTGGAAAATGAAAATTTAGATTTACATAAAAGATTATTTAAAAACAATGATATAATAAATATAGAAAATTTAAATAATCTAGATAAGATTATAGATGAAATAGGAGATGGTTTATTTACTTTTGTGGCTTTACCACTAAAATTTAAAAACAGTGATGGAGCACCTGTAAGAGCCATTGGAATATTAGGGTAGGACAGGAATATTTTCAGCAATAAAAAAGGCACGTTAATACTATCCTAAAAATATAGTTGATAATATTCCTAATTTATTTATGTATTTTTTTCACCACTTATTATCATTTTTTCAAAGTTTATAAGTTTAGATTTTATTTCTAATCCGTGAGCAAAACCAGTTAGCTTTCCATTTGTTCCGATCACTCTATGGCAAGGAATAATTATAGGCAATGGATTTTTATTATTAGCCATTCCAACTGCTCTTGTAGCTTTTGGATTACCAATTTTTTCTGCTATTTCTTTGTAAGTGTTTAATTTTCCGTATGGTATTTTCTTTAATTCTTTCCATACTATTTTTTGATAATTTGTTCCTATGGGAGATAGTTTAATAGTAAATTCTTTTCTTTTTCCTTGAAAGTATTCTTCTATTTCTCTAATAGTCTCTTTAAAAAAATTATTATTATATTTCCATTTTTTATCTAATTTAAATTTTCTTTTTCCATCTTGAGTTTCTAAATGGAGATATAATAATCCTGTTTCATTTCCGACTAATATTATGTTACACATATGTGTTTTAATTCTTGTATAATACATTTATTTTCACCTCACTTATTTGAAGAAAGTTCTAAATAATTTCTATAATTGATAATGATATTATACGTTAATTTAGTATATAATTCTTCCTGTATTTCATTAAGTAATTCTTAATATTTTTTCAAATAAAATTGAATAATAAAATATAGGAAGAATTTTTTATTTGTTATATAGTATAATATTATATATAAAATAAAATTGTGGGAGGAGTGAAATGAAGCAAGTATTTGCACCAGGATGTGCTCTTATGATTTATAAACCTGAATCAGGAAAGAAGGTT
>Ga0172377_10001096_pt1 | contig 26812 bp, 21 predicted proteins | sample Pumphouse3metaG_FD_119749 | JGI IMG/M metagenome (GOLD analysis project Ga0172377, IMG submission 119749) | Leachate microbial communities from a municipal landfill in Southern Ontario, Canada - Pumphouse #3 metaG | ecosystem: Engineered > Solid waste > Landfill > Unclassified | place: Canada... | reverse complement strand
TCTGATATGACAATAAAAGAAATAGCTGATTATTTGAATTTTGTATCACAATCTTTCTTTTGCAAGTATTTCAAGCACCAAACCGGAATAACTCCAGGAGATTATAAGAAGTCATAAATAAGTTGTAATTTTGCAGCCATTAAACTTAAATATAACAATATGAAAAAACTATCAGTTCTTTATTATGTTATACCTTTCCTATGTTTAATGCCTTTCTTTACAGCACCAATAGCATTAGCAGCAGGAATTCTATTAACATTATTAAAAGTAGAAAAACCATACGAAATTAAGAAATACACTTCCAAGATTCTTCAATGGTCAATTGTGTTGATGGGATTTGGAATGAGCTTGCAAAAGGTTGTGGAAACTTCTCAAACTGGGGTTTTATTAACGGCTACATCTGTATTTCTTACATTTCTTTTTGGCTTGGCTTTGGGTTATTTGTTTAAAGTGGAGAAGAATACTACAATGTTGATTTCTTCTGGAACTGCTATTTGTGGAGGGAGTGCAATTGCTGCTGTTTCTCCAATTATTAATGCTAAGAATAATCAAATTACCTTTGCTTTAACTGTAATTTTTGTGCTTAATGCAATAGCTCTTTTTATATTTCCTATTATTGGTCATGCTTTGGGAATGAGCCAAGAAAGCTTTGGTTATTGGTCGGCAATTGCAATTCATGACACCTCATCTGTTGTTGGAGCTGGTGCTGCTTATGGTTCTGAGGCATTGGAAATTGCAACAACTGTAAAACTTACTAGAACCTTATGGATTATCCCACTTTCTTTCCTTGTTTTATTTATTAATAGGAAAGAATCAAAAGGTGGAAAAGTTAAGATTCCATGGTTTATTCTTTATTTTGTGATAGCAATAATTCTAGCCTATTATTTACCATCTTATGCTGAAACTTTTAACCATTTAAATTGGTTAGGAAAGAAAGGTATGGTTATAGCATTATTCTTAATTGGAACTTCATTCTCGCTTGAAGATATGAAAACAGCAGGACTAAGAGCTTTTTTGTTGGGAATTATACTTTGGTTAATAATTAGCCTTTCAACTCTTTTCTTCTTTTTGGATTATTAAGTAAGCTTTTGTGTAATATTTCTTCTTAAGAATCGAAGATTAAAATAAATAAATCTAAGCAAAGAATTATCTTAAAAGGTAATACATTTGTTTTTGTGAGGGATTTTAGAAGTTATGGTTAAACCAAAGAATTGATACCAATCTTTTGTTTGAGGATTTCCTCTCATTGAGCCTGCCGAATTGTAAGTGTTTTCTTTTATTTCATTTGTTCTGTCAGCTGCTGCTTGCCCTAATTCACCACTCCACTCCAAAAGCTCCAATCTATCAACATAATTATTACTAACATCATCAATATAGTCTGTGAAAGTTTTTCTAAGTCCCCATTCTATACCAACGCATACATATTTATTAACACTAAATTTAACACCTAATCCGAAGGGGATTGAAATTTGAGTAAGTGAGTAGGGGGAATAGTATCCTTCCATGCCTTGCCCTTCAGTTGAAAGGGGTTGGAGTTCTACCCATTCTGTTTCATAGGTTAATGGATGCTTAATTAGAGTTTTTGGGTTCATAACAAATACTCCAATCCCTCCAAAAATATAAGGACTAATTCTATGTTTTTTGCTTCCAGTTTGGTAATCAAAAAAGTTAAACTCACATGTTGCAGAAATTTCGTTAATTTTCGATTGAAAACTAAGATTTCTAATGTTCCCGAAATGAGAATCTTCTGCTTCAACAGATCCAAATAATAGACTTCCTCTTAATACCCAACGCGGATTGATATTATAACGATAGATTGCTCCAACCATCAGTTTTGTGTTGTAGAAATTGTAATTAGGATTAATGTCTCCAATATAGTTTCCTCCCCCAACAATTAATCCAAATTCCGATTTGTTTATGAATTGTGCAGAGGTGTGTAAGGTTAAAAAACTTAGCAATGCTATCAATAAAATTTTTCTCATTCCTATTTCTTAGTTTATTTGCTGCAAAATTAGTAAAATAATTTAAACTTACGATTAACTATTTAGCATATTCCAAAACTTCTAAGTCTTTTGGTTTCCCATATTCAACATTAAATCTAATCATTGTACACACATTATGAAATCCATATTTGCCAGCTGCACCTGGGTTTATATGAAGAAGATTTAATTCAGTGTCGTAAATTACTTTTAGTATATGGCTATGTCCTGAGATGAATATTTTAGGTTTCTCTATTTTCAAAAATTCTTTAATATGCTTTTCATAGTGTTTTGGATACCCTCCAATATGAGTCATTATTATTTTTGTTTCTTCAATATTGATAGTCTCTATTTTTTTTATTTGTGAGTATAATTCGTATCCGTCAATATTTCCATATACAGCAACTAATGGTTTAAAATGTTTCAATTCTTCATAGGCGTCAGTTGAACCAATATCACCTGCGTGAAGAATTATGTCCACTTTTTCAAAGAAAGTGTAGACTTGCTTTGGAATAGAGCCGTGGGTGTCAGAAAGTAGTCCAATTGTTTTCATCAATAAATTTAATTCTATTAGTTTTGCAAATGTAGCAATTAAAATATAAATTTTTCGGATATTTGCAAATTAAATATATTATTAATTATGCTTCAAAAACTATACGCCTACATTGCAATTTTTTTCTCAATGCTTTTTTGGGGAATGAGTTTTATTTGGACTAAAGATTTACTAAATGCCGGTTTTACTCCAATTATTATTATAACTCTTCGATTAGTTATTTCTGCCATTCTCCTTTATGTAGTTTTTAAATTGTCTGGTAAATTAGACAAAATAGAAAAAAAAGACTATAAATTATTTATGTTGCTTGCTTTCTTTGAGCCTTTTCTTTATTTTTTTGGTGAAAACTGGGGTTTGAAATATGTTGATGCAAGTTTAGGTTCAATAATCATTTCAACTATTCCAGTATTTGTACCTTTTATGTTATTTTTCTTTCATAAGGAGCAACTTCGTTGGCAAATTCTTATAGGTGTGTTTTTAACCATTATTGGATTAGGAATAATGTCAATTTCATCAGACCTAACATTTAATGTTAGTGGTAAGGGAATTGCTTTTATGTTTTTAGCTGTTTTTTCAGCAGCAGGGTATAGTGTTGTTTTGTTTAAAGTTATTCAAAAATATGAAGCAATCACAATAACAACGACTCAAAATATTATTGGAGCCATCTATTATTTGCCACTATTTTTTGTGTTTGAATATAAGAACATATCAAAACTTAATTTTGATATTGAAACTCTTTATCCTTTGTTTGCACTTGCAATACTTTGTTCTTCAGTTGCTTTTATCTGTTATTCATATTCAGCAAAACGACTTACTATAACAAAAACAACTGTGTTTACTAATGCAGTTCCAATTGTAACTATAATTTTTGTAGTAATTTTGGGCAAAGAAATATTGACTATAAGTAAAATTTTAGGAATAATAATCGTTATATTAGGAGTGTTTTTAAGTCAAATTGATTTTAAAAGGAAAAAATTAAATAAACATATATCATGAAAGTGAAAGTAGGATTAGTTCAAACATCTTGTGAGAGGGATAAGGAAAATAACATAAAAAGAACTCTCGAAGATATTCGTACTGCTGCAAAAAAAGGTGCAAATATTATATGCTTAGAAGAATTATTTTCATCATTATATTTTTGCGATGTTGAAGATTACGATAATTTCAATCTAGCAGAATCAATTCCTGGCCCAACAACAAAAAGGTTTCAAGACTTAGCTAAAGAGTTAGAAGTTGTTATTATTGCATCAATGTTTGAAAAAAAGGCTCAAGGTCTATATTTTAACACAACTGCTGTTATTGATGCAGATGGAGAATATTTAGGAAAATATAGGAAAATGCATATTCCAGATGATCCTGGATATTATGAAAAGTTTTATTTTACTCCAGGTGACTTAGGATATAAGGTATTTGAAACAAAGTATGGAAAAATTGGAGTTTTAATTTGTTGGGACCAATGGTATCCTGAGGCAAGTCGAATAACAGCACTCATGGGCGCCGAGATTTTATTTTATCCAACAGCAATAGGTTGGGCATTAAATCAGGATGAAAATACAAATATTGAACAATACAATGCTTGGCAAACCATACAACGTTCACATGCAGTTGCAAATGGAGTTCATACAGTTTCTGTAAATAGGACAGGAATTGAAGGGGGAATGCAGTTTTGGGGAGGAAGTTTTGTTTCGAATCCATTTGGTTCAATTCTCTATCAGGCACCACATTTTGATGAAAAAATTCATGTTATTGAATTAGATACTGAACTAACAAATCATTATAGAATACATTGGCCATTTTTAAGAGACAGAAGAATAGATTCTTATCAACCAATAACAAAAAGATATATAGATAACGAATAAACAATATTGGACAATAGAGATGCTATTTATCGCGTCTGATTTATCATGTATGATTTAATAAGTAAATTTGAATAATAAAAATGCAAACACCAAAAGAATTAGGATATTATTTCCCTGCTGAATGGCATAAGCACGAAAGTACATGGCTTTCTTATCCTCATAATGAGAATTCTTGGCCTGATAAAATTCATACAATCTTTCCTTTCTATAACCTTTTTATTAAAGAGCTTGCTAAAAATGAGATTGTAAATATAAATATTCTTAATCAAAAAATGTTAAAGAATGTTGAAATGGAACTTAACTTAATTGAAGTTAATATCTCAAATATCCGTTTTCACTCTTTTCCAACAAATGATGCTTGGTGTAGGGATCATGGTCCTGCTTTTGTGATTAACAAAAAAGAAAACAAGAAAGCAATTGTTGACTGGGAATATAATGCTTGGGGAGGTAAATACCCTTCTGAATTAGATAATAAAATACCTTCTTTAATTGCAAAAGAATTAGACCTTTTTACATTTAAACCAGGTATTATTATGGAAGGAGGATCTGTTGATTTTAATGGTAAAGGAACTCTTCTTACTACAACATCTTGTCTTTTGAATGAAAATAGAAATTTTAATCTTAACCAAGCTGATATAGAAGAAAAATTGATTAATTATTACGGAGTTGACAATGTGATATGGCTTGGGGATGGAATTGAGGGTGATGATACAGATGGACATATTGATGACATTACTCGTTTTATTAATGAAGATACAATTATTACTGTTATTGAAGAAAATAAGAGAGATAAGAATTATCATCCTCTTCAAGAAAATTTGCAACTTCTAACAAAGGCAAGACTAGAAAATGGTAAACAAATGAATATTGTTGAGCTTCCTATGCCAGATGAAGTTGTTTGGGAAGACCAACGATTGCCAGCTTCATATGCAAATTTCTACATTGCAAATGAAAGTGTTATAGTTCCAATTTTTAATTCGAAAAACGACAATAAGGCAATCTACATTTTAGAAGAATGCTTTAAAGATAGAAAAATTATAGGCATTGATTCTACTGAAATTATATGGGGCTTAGGTTCTTTTCATTGTCTAAGTCAACAAGAACCAAAATTATAAAACTTTTTAAAAATATAAAATGAAAAAAATATTCTTATTTATATCTTTGTTTGGCTTGAGTTTCTCCTTATTTTCTCAAGAGAAAGAATTAATGCGAGAACTTTCAATAAAATATGATTCAGTATATGATCTAAAGGAATTAAAACCATCAACCCTATTTTCTTTTACTTCAAAAGGTAAAGTGGGGTTAATAGATAGATTAGGTTTTTTAGTTTATGAACCATATTTTGAAAGTGTTTCTGCTTATGAAGTTAATGATGTTATTTATATTAAAGGGAAAATGCCTAATGGAAGAATGGCATTATTGAATACTGATGGCAAGGTGTTGATTCAGCCAATGTTTGAAGATTTATTTATTACAAAGGAAGATTTGCTTCTTACAATGTATAATAATAAATATGGAATAGTTAATTTTGATGGATTGGGATATCTCTACCCAGAATTTGATACAGTGAAAGTGTTGATTGATGAAGATACTTTTTTTGTTGCAACAATTGAAGAAAAAAATATGGTATTTAACACTAACAGTGAAATTGTTGAATATTTTGATGCAGACACTTTGATTTCATTTGTTGAAGTTCTCAATACTTCATTACTTCCTTTTGCATGGATTGCAGAACCTAATTGTGATGTTGTGAAATATTTAGGGGGTGGAAATTTCTACATTAGAAATGGAGATAAAATGCAAATATTAAACAGACAAGGAGACCAAGTAAAGGAAAAATCGATAAAAATTAGTGCAAAAGATGTTGTAAAGTTTGATTGGTATAGAATGCTATTTAGGGTTAATTCACTTGTTGGAATGATGGATTATGAAGGGAATATTATTGTGGAGCCAAAATATCAAGATATGAGTGTTGTTATTGAAGACGAGGTTTATTCTTATAAGTTAAATGATCAATGGGGATTAATGAATAAGGATGGAAAAATATTAACTAATTCACAATTTGAAGGATTCCATGTTGAAACATACAATAATGTTCAATACATTAAAACAAAAAATTCTAACAACAAAACTGCAGTATTAAATAAAAGAGGAAAACCGATTTTTCAAGCTTATTATGATGATATTGAGCCTGCAAACCATCCTAATTTCTATAATCAAATTCAAAATGGAGGTAAAGGTATAATTAGTGACAAAGGAGTAATGTATGTTATGCCTGAATTTGATGATGTTAAAGCTTATATTGAATCAGATACTTTTTTTGTTGCAAGAAGAAATAATAGATTTACAATTTTTGGGACAAAAGGAGATAAAATTTATGATGGTCTAAATTTAATAGTTGATATTCAAGATTCAAATTTAACCTATGTTGAAGATTCAAAATTAAAAAAATCAATTATAAGAAATAATATTATTCAGCCTAAATCAAAGATTCTTAATGTAAGATATAATGAAATAGGATTAGCTTTTGATTCAATTATTCTTGTTAAGAATTCTAAAGGATGGACATATGCCAATAGAAAAACATTTATTCCAATAACCAAACAATATTTTGACTACTTAACTCCACTCCATAGGGGTTATGCTTTTGCTGTTAATGGTAAAGAGTTATTTGTTATAGATAATAATTATAATAAAGTATTTAATATAATTGATTCGGGATTAATAAAATCTGAGCTTGAACAATTAGCAAATCTACTTTATGTTTCTTTCAAAAAAGGTAAAAGTTATCAATATATTAGAAAAAATGATAAGTATGGGGTATTTCGTTTAAAAGCAATAAAAGAAGTAAAAATAAAAAAATAAAAATTATGAAAAAGATTATTCTAATTGCACTTATTGCAATTTTTGTTAGCTCATGTTCCTCAATGTATAAATCTTACCCTATAGAATCTATTCCAAAAAACAATACAAAAACAACAATCTATTATTCAATTCCAGCTTCAACAGAAGTTGTTTTTGAAGTAGCTTACACAAAACTGATAAGACAAAAAGGAATTTTTGCAAATAAAAGCAACCTATTGGGAGTTAAGAATGTAATTTTAAACGATGAAGTTATATACTCGGTAAAAGATATTAATATAAGCACAAAACCTCAACACGAACCAATTCAACAATTTGCTTTATTGCTTTATAATGATAATCTAATTGTAGAAAAATCAACAATAGGAACTTTGAAAAGTATTAAATTACAAACTAAAGAAGTTGCAAATGAAGATTGCGGAAATTATAATAATAATTCTTCTGAGCAAAAATTTTCTGAGCAAAAAAATATTCAAAATCAAATACAAGCTAATCAATCTTTGCCAACCAAACCAATTTTTGAAACAAGACTACAACAAAAAGGAATGTTGGAAAAAATGAATCTTACTGCTGAGGAAGTTATAACAAGAATCGAGCATTTGAGAGATAAACAAATAGATATTCTATCGTCTGGACTCGATGGAACTTATATAAACACAACAATTGACTTTATGTATAAACAATTGGATGAGATAATAGATGGTTATGTTTCTTTATTCACTGGAACAGAAACTATCGTTGAAGAAACCTTCATATATAAACTTGTCCCTCACAAACCATTAATCTCAGAAGAAGACTTAGTTCTGCAATTATCTAATTCTCCAATTCCTCTTTTAGCTCGCTTTCATACCAATAATCAAACAGAAAGTATAATAAATAGGAGTGTTGTTATGGATAAAACAGACTCTTCATTAGTAGTAAATCTTAAGAATAAAGAAATATCAGGTATAGATGGAGTTTACTATTCAATTCCTGAACAAGTTCAAGTGAGTGTTGAAACTCCAAAAAAGACATACTCTTCAACCGTTGAGCTAAATCAATATGGTATAATAAAATCCTTTAACTCTAAAAAGCAAAACATAATTTTTGATATTAAAACAGGAGGAATTAAGGCTGTTAGATAACAAGCCACTTTAGCTTGAAAAAAACGCTGTTTGTTTGAAAATAAATAAGACTTATTTTCAAATAAGTTTCTTTTATTTTTTTGAACTCGATTTTTTTATGAATTAAATTCTTGGTCAAGGAATTCTTGGAGGCGAGAAGGTGTTACTCCCTCTTGTAAGTTTCCTGATTTTGAAATTGAAATATGTCCTGTTTGTTCACTTACTATTATTGCAATTGCGTCAGTTTGCTCTGTTATTCCAATTGCAGAACGATGACGTAATCCTAAATTGGCTGGAATATTATAGTTAGAACTTACAGGTAAGATACACCTCGCAGCTTTTATGGTATTGTCTTTAATAATCATTGCTCCATCATGAAGAGGAGAGTTCTTAAAAAATATTGTTTCAATTAGTTGAGAGTTAATTTGACAATTTAGCAATTCTCCTGATTGGATAATAGTATCTAAATCGTTGTATTTTGATATTACAATTAATGCACCAGTTTTTGATTGAGAAAGATGTTGGTAGGCTTGAACAATAGCAGTTGTGTTAAAGTTATCAATTTCGTTTTTATTAATTCTCCAAAAGAAAAACTTATTTTTCTTTCCTCTTTCAATACTTTTTGAACCAAGCATTGCAAAAAATCTTCTTATTTCGGGTTGGAAAATTATAATTATTCCTATTGCACCAACACTTATAAATTGTCCAATTACTTCTGTAAGTATTCGCATTTGGAGGAATGATACTATAATCCAAATTAAATATATAATAAGAAATGTTATTACTATACTTAGAGCATTTGTTCCTTTAAGCAATTTATAAATAAAGTAAATTAATATGCAAGATAGAAAGATATCAAGTAAATCAATAATTCTAAGTGGAAAAGGCTGGGCCAATAATTCAATCATTTATTTAGTTTTATTTGTTGTTCTCAATTAATTTGTAGAGTTCAACGCATTGTTTAGCTTCTTTAACGTCGTGAACTCTTAAAATGTTACTATTATTCATTAGAGCAAAAGCATGTAGAAAAGTTGTTCCATTTAATGCTTCTTGAGCCGAAAGGCATAGTGGTTTATATATCATAGTTTTTCTTGAAATTCCTGTTAAAATTGGTAACCCAAAAGTCTTGAAATCTTCAAGATGGTTCAATAGAAAATAGTTCTGCTCAATTGTTTTTCCAAATCCAAATCCAAGATCAAGGATTATATCATAAACTCCCAATTTATGTAGTTGGTTAATTTTTTCCGAAAAGTAATTAGAAATATCTAAGAAAATATTTTCGTAATTAGTATTCTTTTGCATTTTGTCTGGCGTGGTAGGAGTGTGTGAAAGTACGTAAGGAGCTTTTAGCGAAGGAAGTATTTTGAATAACTCTGAATCAAATTGTCCTCCTGAAATATCATTTATTATATTTGCTCCCTCTTGAATTGTTGTCAGAGCAACTTTTGACCAAACTGTATCAATTGAAATTATAATATCAGGGAATTCTTTTCTAATTTCTCTTACCACGGGGATAAGTTGTTTTAATTCTTCTTCCTGACTAACCAAAATTGCATTTGGACGTGTTGAACAAGCGCCTATATCAATTATGTCAGCCCCTTGATCAATCATTTCCTTAGTGCGAGATAGTGCTTTTTCAATATTATTTACATATTTACCACCATCAAAAAAAGAATCAGTTGTTAGATTTAAGATACCCATTATGAGAGGGTTTTGAAGAGAAATTAATTTTCCTTGCAAATTTATGGTGCTATTATAAGATAAATTTGTAATTTTATCGATTGAATTCATAGTGTGTTTTGCCTTTTTTGAAAAGCAAAATTACATAAATATTAGAGATTATTTATTTATATCAATAAGAAAAAATAATATGAACACATCAAAAGAGTATGATCAGGTTATAAAACAATGTAGGGATTTGTACTCTGCCAAGCTTAAAGATTACGGTGCATCCTGGCGCATTCTTAGACTCCCTTCTCTTACTGATCAAATATTCATAAAAGCCAACCGTATTAGACAGTTTCAAGAATCTGGAGTAATGAAAATTGAAGAAGGAATCCTCTCCGAATTTATAGGAATTATTAACTACTCAATCATAGCACTTATCCAATTGGAATTAGGTGTCGTAAACGATAATAAAGATAAACTCGATAATTCAATTGCATTGGAGCTTTTTGATAAATATTCAAAAGGAGCAAAAAAGTTGATGGAAGATAAGAATCACGACTACTCAGAAGCTTGGCGCAGCATGAGGGTTAGTTCTATTTTGGATTTAATTCTTATGAAAATAATGCGATTAAAACAGATTGAAGATAATGAAGGAAAAGTTTTTGTTTCTGAAGGAATTGATGCAAATTACTACGATATTATAAATTATGGCGTATTTGCCTGCATTAAAATTCAATAATAATTTTGTTATATAAGAACATTATGAAGTATTTAGGAAGAATATTTAGAATAATTGTCGGATTAGTTTTTATCTTCTCTGGCTTTGTAAAATCAGTTGACCCTTTTGGAACAGCGTATAAAATTACTGAGTATTTTGGGGCCTTTGGCTTAATTGATATTATTAATTTTATGCCATGGTTACCTATTATATTATCCATTTTTTTATGTAGTTTAGAATTAATTATAGGGATTCTATTGGTTTTGGGCTATTTTAAAAAGTCGGTAAATTGGTTAGTTGGCCTTATGATGCTGTTCTTCACAGTCATTACATTAATTGACGCACTAACAAATAAGGTTTCAGATTGTGGTTGTTTTGGTGATGCAATAAAATTAACCAATTGGCAAACCTTCTGGAAAAATATTATTCTTGATATATTGCTTATTCTGTCGTTTATTTTCGATAAATTAAAACTTTCACCGCCTATTAACCGAAGTTACGGCAGACTGATTGGAGGATTTGTTATACTTATGGTTCTATGTTTTTCCTCTCTAAATGCTGTTTATGAACCAATAATTGACTTTCGCCCATGGAAAGAAGGCAATAGAATGGTTCCAAAAGCAGAAGATCAAAAACCTCCCGTGAGTTATGCTCTATACAAAAACAATAATACGTCTTTGGAAAGAGAATTTGGAATGGAAGAACTGATGAAAGCATATGAAGAAGATCCCAATTTTATTTCCAATTGGACATTTATCAGTAGTAGAGTGTTAAATACCAATACTATTGCAGCTGATGGCTTTTCAATGATTGGTGTGTTAAATGACCATGACCAATCTTTTGAAATTCTATCCCATCCTGGAACCAGCTTTATCTTTACAATTGTAAACTTAGACTCACCATCCAAAAAGGCAATACAAAAAATTGCTAAGTTTGAAAAAGAAGCTACTAACCACGGCTGCCAAACTGCTATCATAACCGCTTCTTCTGTTAAGAAATGGGCTGAATTTACTGAAAAACATAATTGGAATAACGTCTTAATGTATTCAACCGACGACAAAGCCATAGAAACCATGATGCGTTCAAATCCAGGTGTTGTTATGATTAAAGATGGAGTTGTTCAAAAGAAATGGTCATGGAGATGTTTGCCCGATTTTAAGGATTTGAAAATAGAAAAGCAAGAGCCTATCCAAGAATAACTTTAGAAAAGGTTGAAAAGAGAGTAGAAATAGAAATTTTTGAACAACAGTTTTTAATGTTAGACTTTATATTAAGAAGAATAGGTTATGGTTTTTTAGTTTTGCTTGGGGTTGTAACTCTGGTATTCTTTTTGTTTAATGTACTTCCTGGCGATCCTGCCAGAATGATGTTAGGTCAAAGAGCAGATCAGCAAAGCGTTGAGATAATTAATAAAGACTTGGGACTTGACAAATCTCTTGGAATTCAATTCCTCTACTACCTAAACGATTTGTCCCCCATTTCCTTTCATAAAACTTCGAAAGAAGAATCAAGATACTTAGACAAAACTAAGTATTCTTACAATAAAATCTACTCCTCAGAAGAGAACGTTGTAGTTTTAAAGAAGCCCTACTTAAGAAGAAGTTACCAATCCAAACGTCAAGTAACTGATATTCTTTCTGAAGCCTTTCCAAACACAATTATATTAGCATTAGTCAGTATGCTCTTTGCCTTTGTTGTGGGTGTAAGCTTGGGCAGTCTTTCAGCAATTTTTAAGGATAGTTGGTTTGATAGGATAAATCTTAGTGTAATTGTTCTTGGAATGTCTTTGCCATCATTTTTTGCAGCCATCATTTTTGCATGGCTCTTCGCATACGTCCTTGCTCCCTACACAGGACTGAGTATGTTTGGTAGCCTATTTTCTGTTGATGATTTTGGACGGGGTGAAAACCTTGACCTTAAGAATATAATTCTTCCCGCATTCACCTTAGGCATAAGACCTCTTGCCGTAATCTCCGAACTTACCAAGAGTGCTCTATTAGACGTCCTTTCTCAAGACTATATTCGTACTGCAAAATCAAAAGGTCTCTCCAGATTTCAAATACTTCGTCGTCATGCTCTTAAAAATGCCATGAACCCGGTTTTAACTTCAGTTTCAGGATGGTTTGCTTCTCTTTTGGCTGGAGCAGTTTTTGTGGAATATATTTTTGACTGGAAGGGAGTGGGAGTTGTTATTGTTGACGGCTTAGAAAAATACGATTTTCCAGTTGTTATGGGGGCGCTTCTAATAATTTGTGTTCTTTTAGTTATAATCAACATTGTTGTTGATATCCTTTATGGTGTTTTAGATCCAAGAGTAAGGATAGGTAAATAAATTTTTTTATATTTTTCCCTTATTTAATCTTTGTATGTTGCCAACATATGAGTGATATGTTGGCAACATAGTGACGTTATGTTGGCAACATAATGAAAATAGATTAGGATTAAATTAATTTAACATGAGTTTTGATTAAAAATTGTTTATTGTAATCCTTTTTCTTATTTAATATAAACTAAAATCACGACTTTATGGATTAAACGGATTGAATTTTATATTAAAAAGATGTTTCTAAATGGTTATATCGATTGACATATTCAAATAAAATTAAAAATTTAAGAATACATATTTCTTTTCCCTATCCTTTTTAGCTCTATATAGAATTGGCTTTTCATAAATTTCGTGTATATTTGCAATTAATTACTACATTAAATTAACAAATTAATACAATAAAATTATGAGAAGAAATATAGTTGCTGGAAACTGGAAGATGAACTTAAGTTTCGAATTAGCAGATGATTTGGTAAACGATATTGCTGAAAAATTAGACTCTGTTGAATTAAATGCGGATGTCGTTATTTGTCCACCTTTTCCTTACCTTGAATTAACTTCAGATTTAGCACAGGAGTCAAACTTCTTTGCAGGGGCTCAAAATGTTGCCTCTTTTGATAATGGCGCATATACTGGAGAGGTTTCTTCAGAAATGTTGGCTTCAATGAACGTTGATTATTGCATCGTTGGACATAGTGAAAGAAGGAAATACTTTAATGAAACTAATCAAGAGATTGCAACAAAAATTACAAAACTATTGAAAGATGATATTAAGCCAATATTCTGTCTTGGTGAGGTTTTGGAAGAGAGAGAATCTGGAAAACATTTTGATGTTGTGCAAAAACAACTTGAGGAAAGCCTTTTTAATTTAACAAGTCAGGAAATATTAAATGTTGTTATTGCTTATGAACCAGTTTGGGCTATAGGAACTGGAAAAACGGCGACAAGTCTTCAAGCGCAAGAAATGCACGCCTTTATTCGTTCTTTATTAGATAAAAAGTATGGGAATGAAGTAGCAGAAGAAATTTCTATACTTTATGGAGGTAGTTGTAATGCTAAAAATGCAAAAGAATTGTTCGCAAATAAGGATGTTGATGGAGGATTGATAGGTGGAGCTTCTTTGAAAGCAGAAGATTTCTTAGCCATAATTAAATCTTTCTAAAAGGATAAAAGAAATAAATAAAGTCAATTATTAATGAAATATATTGAAGTAGAGTTTTGCTTAGAGCCTCTTCAAATTTACTCCGAGATTTTACAATCTGATTTATGTGATATTGGATTTGAAAGTTTTATGGATACATTTGAGGGCTTTTTAGCTTATTGCCAGGAGGGGCTTTATAGTGAGAAAGAATTTAAGCTTTTGATAGCAAGATTCATTGAATTGAATCCAGAAGTTGATATTTCCACAAAAATAAAGGAAATAGAACAACAAGACTGGAATGCAGAGTGGGAAAAGTCATATCCAGCTGTATTAATCAATGATTTTTGTTATGTACATGCAAGTTTTCATGAGCCAATTAAAGAAGTAGAGTACAATATAGAGATTTCACCCAAAATGTCCTTTGGCACAGCTCATCATCCCACAACCTTTCAAATTATCCAACTCCTACAAAACGAGGATGTAAGAGGAAAGGATGTTATGGATATGGGAAGTGGAACGGGCGTGTTAGCAATTCTTACCAAAATGAAAGGGGCTTCTTATGTTGAGGCTATTGATAATGATGAATGGGCGTTTAATAATGCTAAAGAAAATATTGATAGAAACAATTCTGAAATTGTTGTAAGATATGGAGATGCTGAACTATTGGATAGGGATTATGATATTTTCATTGCCAACATTAATAGGAACATTCTTCTTCAAGACATTTCAAAATATGCTAACCATATAAGAAAAAATGGAGTCTTGTTTTTGAGTGGATTCTACACAAATGATGTTGATATGTTAGTTGAAGAAGCTGGAAAATACGGGTTTGACTTGGATATTCAACTCTCGAAAGAGAATTGGGCGGCATTAAGATTGATAAAAAATAAATAAAACTGAAAATGAGAATTAGGAGATTGATTTTAACCTTGTCTATATTGTGTATGAGTTTAAATATTTTTGCACAAAGATTTAAGGAATTTAGTGGAAATGCAGACACTTACATAGCGGAGCTTACCGAATTTTATCAATCCGATGTTAATATGAAAAAAGATAAGCAAAAAGATTATGAAGCCCTTATCTTACAATACGCGAATCTTTGGAATGGACTACCAACTCAGCAGAAGAAAGATGTTATGATACTTTCAAATGAAATGCTTAAAAAAAGAGTACGTCCTTTGCCAGGGTTTTATGATTTTATTGAAACTCAGGTTGCTTTTCAAACAACAAATCAATCGAAAGAAAGCTTTAATCAATGGTTTAAAGGTCTTCAGTGGACAATAGAATCTTCTACCTTAGGAGGATTTAATAATGCAGTATCATCATCTCTTAATTTAGTAAAGTATAATTCTTTGTATTCTTCAAAAACTATTAATTGGGCAGCCAAACATAGTGGTTATACAATCCGAATAGATACTGCCAGAGGTCCATATGCCGAATTTACTTCAAATATAGATTTAACATATTCATCACAAAAAGACCAGAATACAATTTATGCAACAAGAGGTAAATTTTATATAGTAGAACAAACATTTGAAGCCGAAGGAGGAAAAGTTGATTTCTCAAGAGCAGGGTTACCAAAAGATCAGGTTTTTGCAGAATTATCTAAATACAGTGTTTCATTAAAACGAGCTGCGATTTATGCCGATTCTGTTCAGTTTACCAATAAAGAGTATTTCCAACACAAACTAAAAGGAAGTTTTGAAGACCAATGTTCTGATAAAACTTCAGATCCAACTTTTCCTCGTTTCTATTCCTATAAAAGAGAAGAAATAATTAAGAATATATTCCCAGAGGTTGATTATGTTGGAGGATTTACTCAGCAAGGGGGAAAGTTTTTAGGAACAGGAAATGCACAAGAACCGGCAGAATTGGTATTTAAGAAAGAAGGTAAACTATTTTGCAGGGCAAAAGCAATCGTTCACCCTTTTAGCCAGGATGGAATTGCTTCTGCAGAATGTCAAATAACTTTTTATATTAATAATGACTCAATCTACCATCCTGGACTTCTAATGCGATACAATAAGAGTTCAAGAGAAATTGCTGGGATAAATAATAAGGAAGGAATTTCTGCAAGTCCTTGGGTTGATTCTTATCATTCAATTGATGTTTATACAGAAGCAGTTTATGTCAAATTGGATGGACATACAATTGAATTTACTTCAATTAAAGGTCCAACAAATAGCGTTTCGTTTGCATCTTTTGAGTCAAATAATTACTATACTCAATCGAAATGGGATAAACTACAAGGAATAGATGATGTTAATCCTATTTATAGAATAAAAGGATTTGCTGATAAATATAAGAAAAAGAATATCCCAGTTAAAGAATTCGCAAGATATATCTCAATGGATGAAACTCAAGCCGAAGTTATGCTTATGCGTCTTGCAATAAGTGGCTTTATCAACTATGAATCCTATCGTAAAACTGCAATTGTAAAAGAAAAAATATACGATTACATAAAAGCTAACACCAAAAAACAAGACTACGATAATATCCGTTTTGTTTCTTCAACCAAGAAAGAAGCAAATGCAGTCTTAAACATATTGGATATGGATTTAAGAATGTATGGGATAGAAACTTTCTCATTATCCGACACTCATTTTGTTAATATAGCTCCAGTTAAAGGGGAAATAGTAATGAAGAAAAATAGAAGCTTTGAATTTAATGGAAGAATAACTGCAGGAAGATTTAATATGGGTGGAGAAAAATGTTATTTTGATTATGAAAGATTCGCTCTAAATCTGCCTAAGATAGACTCTATGGCATTTTATGTTCCATTGTTTGAAGACACAAATAAAATTGTAAAAATTCAAACTCCTCTTCAAAATTTGGTTTGTGAATTATTAATTGACGACCCTAAGAATAAGAGTAGTATAAAAAAAGTACCAGGTTATCCAATGTTATCTTCTCTTGAAGATTCTTACGTGTATTACGACCAAACAAGAATTCAAAATGGTGCTTATTTAAGAGATAAATTTTATTACAAATTAGACCCTTTCAAATTGAAAGACTTGATGACTTTCAAGACAGATAGTGTTAAATTTACCGGAGTTTTTAAGTCTGCGGGAATATTTCCAGATATAAAAGAACCATTAAAAGTAATGAAGGATTACTCTCTTGGTTTTGTTATAGAAACGCCTCAAGTTGGAATGTTAGCTTATGGAGGAAAGGGAAAATTCTATAATAGAGTTGACCTTAGTTTACAAGGACTTTTGGGAGCAGGTTATTTGGAATATATTGCTTCTCGTAGTGATTCAAGAATGTTTGTTTTCCTTCCTGATTCAATGTATTGCACAACTGATAAGTTTATTTGCACTAATAAAGGAGCAGTTGAGTTTCCAGATGTTACAGTAACAAAAACCTTTGCTAATTGGTACCCTTATAAAGATTATATGCAAGTTGATCAAAAAGCTGAACCATTCTATATGTATTCTGGAAATTCACTGCATAGTGGAAGTTTAATAGTTAGGCCAAGTGGATTGACAGGAAATGGAAGCAATAAAGTAGGAGAAATGATAGTTGATGCAACTAACTTTAAGTTTAAAAATATTACATATAGTTCAGATACTGCTAATTTTACTTTAATGTCATTAAATGGAAATGATATTGCTTTTAAGGCAAAAGAAGTAAAATCATATGTTGACTTTAAAACCAGAAAAGGAGAATTTACTTCAATTGAAGGAGTTAAGCCATGTGATTTAACTTATTTGCAATATAGTTGTGAGGTAGATAAATTTGATTGGCAAATGGATTCAAAAGAACTTGCTCTTTTGAACTCAATGAGCGTTCAAGCGGGAGATTTTCCTAATAAGGACATAAAAAGTTTAGTTGAATTGGAACAACCTGGAGCAAAGTTTATTGCAACAAACCCTCTTCAAAAAGGTCTAACATTTAATTCTGTTCATGCAACACTAAGTTTAAAAACAAATAAACTTACAGCCGACCAAGTATTTCTTGTTAGAAGTGCTGACGCAGCCATTAGTCCATCAGATGCAACAATTATAATTCGTCCTGGAGCTCAAATGGATACAATTGAAAGTGCTAAAATCCTTGTTGATACAGAAACAAAACTACACCAGTTCTATGATGCAAGAGTTCATATTTTTTCTTCAGTACTTTATTCTGCAAATGGTTATATTGACTTTGTGGATGAAAATAAGAAGAAACATCCTATCTTTATGACAAAAATTAATCCAGACCCAACATATACAAGAGCAATAGGTTCTGTTTATAAAGATATTTCAATACCTCTTAATTCTGCATTTAATTTCTATGGAACAGTTCAAGTTGATGCAAAAGACACAAATTTCCTTTTTGATGGGGGATTACAACTAACACATAATTGCAATGAAAATCTTGCATGGGTAAAGTTTAAGTCAAGAGTAGATTCTAAGAATATATTTATACCAATTCCAGAAGCACCAACCTCAGTTGAAGGACAAAGGATAACTGCATCGCTTCAGTTTAATCCAAAAAATATGGAACCAAGATCAGCATTCCTTACAACAGATGTTGAAGCAGACAATACTTTTATGAGTTCTAAAGGATTTTTGACCTACGATAAGGCATCCAATGAATATAGAATTGCTTCCATGGAGAAATTAGAAGATATGCAAGGAGAGATAGGGGATTATCTTGTTTTAAATAAATCTACTTGCGACGCAAAAGGACAAGGCATGATAAGTGTTGGATTTAATAAGGGGGGAGTTGTGAGTATGAATAACTATGGAGAGATTAAAATTAATAACTCTAATGCAACTGCCGATATTAATATGAGCCTTGGTTTAAGGTTTCCATTCAATCAACAAGCATTAGATTATATGGGAGTTGAACTATATGAGGATATGAATCTTATTCCAATAGAATTGGAAACTTCAAAATACAAGGATCAACTATTTGCAATGTTTGGTGAAAAAGGAGTTGAACTATATGAAGATTTACTTATAACTGGAGAATGGAAGGAAATTCCTAAAGATATGAATTATACACTTTATTTTTCCAACGTTAGAATGCAATGGGACCCAATCCTAAATTCTTATGTTTCTTATGGTGATGTTGAATTAAGCATGGTAGGGAAATATCAAATGAATAAAATGATAAGAGCCAAAATACAGCTTCTAAAAACTTCTATTTCTAATGAAATTAGAATATATGTTGAAGCTAATCCTGACCATTGGTATTTCTTTACATATAATGGAGCTTCGATGAGTGCAGTTTCTTCCTATGAAATCTTTAATGAATATATAAAAGCGGTTCCTTCCAAAGATAGAGAATTTAAGGGAGAAGACGGAAAGATATATACTTATAGACTCTCAACACCAAATGAAAAGAGAGATTTTATAAGAAAACTTGAAAAAATTGAAGAACAAGATAAAAATCAAGAATAAAAAATTATGACACTAATACATTATATTATGTTAGGTGTTGGAGGTATATTTGCTTATCTAATAGGCTCAATACCATCAGCAGTTTGGATAGGGAAATCATTCTATGGGGTTGATGTAAGAGAGAAGGGGAGTAAAAACTCAGGAGCAACAAACACAATTAGAGTTTTAGGCTTACTACCAGGTCTATTTGTATTAGGTATTGATGCTTTTAAAGGTTGGATAGCAGTATATATTGCAAACTTTTTTGGACGTTTCTACACAGATATTTGGGGCATGGTTTCTGGAGCAGAATATCTTACCTATTATAAATTAGTTCTTGGAGTTATTGCAGTTATTGGGCATGCGTTACCAATATATGTTGGTTTTAAGGGAGGCAAAGGAGTTGCAACTATGCTTGGTGTAATAATTGGGATTTTTGAACCCCTGCTACCTCTTATTTTGGCAATCTTTATAGTTACATTTGTTTTTTCAAAATTCATATCCTTAGCCTCAATAACAACCTCAATTGCATTTCCAATACTTTATATAACTTGTGAACATTGGCTCAACTATAATATTTATATCCCCCTAATTGTTTTCACTTGCATGGTTGCTTTGTTTATACCCTACACTCACAGAAAAAATATAAAAAGATTATTAAAAAAGGAAGAGCCTAAGTTCAGGTTTAAGAAAACAGTGGATGAATGACTGGAAATTATAAAAATATTAGATTAATAAATAATTAACAAAATGAAAAAGACAATTTTATTTATGCTAAGTGCAGCATTATTATTTGGAGGTTGTGGCAAGAAAGAAAATTCTGACAATCCTCTATTAAAAGAATGGAACACTCCATTTGGAACACCTCCATTTGATCAAATTAAAACATCAGATTATCTCCCTGCTTTCGAAGAAGCAATGAAGGTTCATAACAAAGAGATAGATGCAATTATCAACAACAAAGAGGTTGCTAATTTTGAAAATACGATTGTGTCTTACGACCTAAGTGGTGAGTTATTAGGTAAAGTTGCTGGAGTATTTTTTAATATGACAGCAGCCAACACTAATGAAGAATTGCAAAAATTGGAAGAAAAAATAGGACCAATGCTTGCAAAACATGCTGACGAAATCACTATGAATGCTAAACTATTTGAAAGAGTTAAGAAAGTTTGGGATAATAAAGAGAATGAAAACCTAAACAAAGAACAATCAATGCTTTTGGATAAAACCTATAAGAAATTTGTTCGTTCGGGAGCTTTGTTAGATAAAACAAAACAAGACAAACTAAAACAAATAAATGGAGAAATAAAAACATTAGAATCCAAATTTTCTGCAAACCTGTTAAAAGAAACAAAAGCTTACTCTCTTGTTATTGAAAAGAAAGAAGATTTAAAAGGACTTCCTCAATGGCTAATAGACCAAGCAGAGGCAACAGCTAAAGAACAATCAAAAGCAGGAAAATGGGTTTTTACCTTAGATAATCCATCAGTATTCCCTTTCCTCCAATTTTCAGAAAATAGAACTTTGAGAGAAAAAATATTTAATGCAAAGAACAATCGTTGCAATAATGGAGGCGCAACAGACAACAAAGAAGTAATAACAAAATTAACCAACCTAAGAGCTCAAAAAGCTGAAATATTAGGCTATAATACTTTTGCAGATTATGTTCTTGAAGAAAGAATGAATAAAACACCTCAAGAGGTATATAACTTACTTGAAGGTTTATTGAAATATTCTATTCCTGCAGCAAAGAAAGATGTTGTTGAACTTCAAAAACTACTTGATAAAGATCAAAAAGGTGCTACACTTGAAGCATGGGATTGGTCATATTATGCAGATAAACTAAAGAAACAAAAATTTAATTTTGACGCAGAAGAAACAAGGCCTTATTTTGAAATAAACAATGTACGTCAAGGATGTTTTGATGTTGTAACAAAACTTTATGGATTAACATTCACAGAAAGAAAAGATATCCCAACCTACGAAAAAGATGTTCAAGTTTATGAATGCAAAAATGAAAAAGGCGAACATGTAGGTATTCTTTATTGGGATCCATATACAAGAGCTTCAAAGGTAGGTGGAGCTTGGTGCAATAGCTATAGAGAACAATATGTTAAAGCAGGAAAGAAAATTACCCCAATAACAACAGTATGTTTTAACTATGCAAAATCACCTTCAGGCAGAACAACACTTACCTCAGAAGAAGCCTCAACAGTATTTCACGAAATGGGACACGCAATCCATACTCTTCTTTCCAATTGTACATATATATCAACAGGAGGAACTTCAGTTCCAAGAGATTTTGTCGAACTACCATCACAAGTATTTGAACATTGGTGCTCACAACCAGAAGTATTAAAGATGTTTGCTAAAAACGAAAAAGGACAAGTTATCCCTCAAGAATTAATTAAGAAAATTGAATCAGTTGCAAAATTTGATGTTGCTTATGGAATGACAGAACGCTATGCCGCAGCTTACCTTGATTTAGAATATCATGTAATAAAATCAAAGGATAAAATACAAGATGTAACTGCATTTGAAAAGAAAGCAATGGATAAGATAGGCTTAATCTCTCAAATTCCACCAAGATATCGTTCAACCTATTTTGCACACGTTTTTGGAGGAGAATATGCAGTTGGATACTATTCTTATGTATGGTCGGAAGTTCTTGATGCAGATGCTTTCAATGCATTTTTAGAAGCAGGCAACATATTTGATAAAACAACAGCCGATAAATTTAAAAATGAAGTTCTTTCAAGAGGAAGTACCGATGACGCAATGGAAATGTATAAACGTTTTCGTGGTCAAGAACCATCAATTGATGCAGTTCTAAGAAACAACGGAATGAAGAAATAAACATCTCTAACGCAAACTTAATTTGCAAAACAAATATAAAAGAGGCTGTCTGACAGCCTCTTTTTCTGTTTTTAACCCTTTTATTACAAAAAAAGCTTACTCAAAATTTATACTTGATAAAAAAGAATTTTTCCTTGATAAAAATAAATTTTTCCTTAATCTATTTTGAAATATATTAAGTTTAAATTCAACTAAACTTGATGTTTTCCAGTTGTGTGGGATTTCTCTGTTTTGTGAAGCGACTTTCCGTCGGGGCTGTATTGAAACATTGTATTAAAGAGAGCCTCATTTTTGTTATACTAAATAAAAATTTCATCCTTGTCTGAAATGGAGTTTCTTAATTGTTGTACATGATTTAATGGATATAATCTGGTTATTGAAACAATTTATATTTGATTTGGTATAGGTTTTTGCTCTTGAATTTTGTATATTTGCATATTATAATATAAAACCTTTAATATGAAAAAGTATTATTTTTTTATTTTGTGTTTCTTATTATTTGGGATGCAAGATACGTTTTCTCAAAATTATATTGAGAATAGGGAATCGAAATCTCCCTCTGGTTCCAAAACCACTATTGACCTTATGGCTTTGGACAGTATTACTTATTGTTTGGCACCAAATGAACCCACTATTTTTGAATATGATCTGAGAGGTAATCTCACTCTAATTAAAGATGTGTTTTCTAAGACCGAGAATGCCTATAATGTTGATAGTCTGTTGATAAGTTCTCTTTATTATATTTGGGATTATGATTCAAACCAATATAGAGAACATGAGTTTATGGAATTTACTTATGATAATAACCGTCTATTAGTTCAAGAGGTTATGACTGTAAATATTGACAATAATTGGCTAACAAATTATAGAAGAAATTATGAATATACCAATGGGTATAAAACAAGGCAGATTGATTATTTCTTCAACACAGATTCAAATGCTTGGATTATGTCTTCTAAAAGAGATTTTGTTTATAACACAGATAATTTATTAATTAACGAAAATTCCTACTACTTTGACAATTACGGTAATGAACATATAGAAAGTCAGATATCCAATACTTACGATCAAAATGATAATATGATTTATTCATTATATGAACAATTTAACGATACTTCTGCCTTAGTTAATGGATCGAAAACCTATTTTATATATGATAGTAGTAATTTGTTAACAGAACAATTGTTTGAAAATTACAGTATTTATAATGGTTCAACCTGGTTGCCTTCATATAAGATGGAATTATCCTACAATTCAAATGATTTGATGGTATCAAGATATAATTATATGTATAATAATAATTGGAATCTCCATAGTATTGATTCTTTTTTCTATGATAATTATGATAATAAAGTTCTTGTAAAAGTTTATGTTCAATGGGGCGTCGATTTGTTGTGTAATCATAAATTTATTTATAACTTTGATTATAATTATACCTCTGATGAGATATTAAAATTTAAACCATCTCCATTAAATTATACTCAGAGCTATCTTGATAACTACAATCATATGCTTACTCATTATATTAATGCAAATAATTATGAACCTTCTAATGAGAGTACTTGGTCTTATGACACAAATATTTATAACTATTCTTTAAAAACTTTTATCCTCACCTTACCAACTAATATACTATATGATGGAACTAATTTAATCTTGTATCCTAATCCAACCAATGAGAAAACTATAATTAGTCTTGAAGGAGTTGGAACAGAGATTAAAATATTAATTATTGATATTCAAGGCAAGGAAGTCTTAAGTTTGGTAGAAAAACCAATTGGGAATAAATTGGAATTAAGTGTTGATGTTTCTAAATTTAAGAAAGGTACTTATTTTATAAACATAAGAAGTGGTAAATACTCTCAAACAAAGAAACTAATTGTTAATTAACTTTGTTGTAACCATTATAAATCTGTCTTTCCCAAACATATCTTTTACTATTTTGGTATTATGTTTATTAAATAATAGGGCTGTTGAATTTGCAAGATTTTCGTTGATTTCAAGGTAAATTTTTCCTTTAGGGTTGAGATTCAATTGGGATAGTTTTTCTATTGCTTGATAAAATATTAAGGGATTATCATCTTTCACAAAAAGAGCTTGATGGGGTTCATAATTCAAAACATTATCTCTCATCAGGTTCTTTTCCTTTTCCATAACATAGGGCGGATTTGATACAATTATATCAAAAAAAAGATTAGTGATATTCTCTTTTAAAAGGTCTTTCTTTTCAATTTTAATATCTAAATGAAGAGATTTTGCATTTTCCTCTGTTTGATTAATTGCATTATCATCAAAATCAAATGCCCAAACTTCACACTCTGGAATATTCTTTTTCAAAGCTAAAGCTATTGCTCCACTTCCACAACCTAAGTCTGCTATTTTTAAACCTTTTCTATCTCTATTCTCCTTAATTATTAAATCAACTAATTCTTCTGTTTCAGGACGAGGAATTAATACCTTATGACTTAAATTTATTCTAATATTATAAAAATCAGTATATCCTATTATATATTGAAGGGGTTTCTCTTTCTTAAGGTCTTTGATTGCAAAGTTAAGTTTCAATAGTTCCGATTCAAGAATGGTTTGTTTGTTGTTAGCCAAAATTGAAGTTTTGGGGATATTACAAAAATGAGTAATTAGACTATATGTCATTTGTTTTATTTCGTTTATTGAATAAATGCCTTCAAGTTCTTGTAGTGCAAATTTTAATATATCTTCAATCCTATTTGATGCTATCCTCATTATCTTTTTTTGCAAAATTACTATATTTATCCCAATCAAGGAATTTTAGTATTATTGGATTAAGTAGTATATTTGCTTTTTATTTTACGATAGATATGAATGATGAGTTAATAATGAGTAGGTGTTTGCAGTTGGCTTCTTTGGGAGGAGGTTATGTTAGTCCAAATCCAATGGTTGGAGCTGTTGTGGTATATAATAATAGGGTTATTGGTGAGGGATATCATAAAGTTTATGGACTCTCACATGCTGAACCTAATGCTATAAACTCTGTTAAGGACAAAACCTTACTTAAGAACGCCACTCTTTATGTTAGCCTCGAGCCTTGTTGTCATTGGGGTAAAACTCCTCCTTGTGCAGACTTTATTGTTCAAAGCGGGATAAGAAAAGTTGTTATTTGTAATTATGATCCAAATCCTAAAGTTGCTGGAGGTGGTATAAAGATTTTAAAAGATGCAGGCATTGAAGTAATTTGTGGTGTTTTAGAAAAGGAGGGTAGGGAATTGAATAAGAGATTTTTTTCTCGCCATGAAAAGAATCGCCCTTATATTATTTTGAAATGGGCTCAAACCTTGGATGGGTTTATGGATATTGAAAGAAGAGATAAAGATAAGAAAGATTATTGGATAACAAATGATGCTTTAAGAGTTTGGGTTCATAGGCAAAGATCTATTGAGGATTGTATTTTGGTTGGAAAGAATACAATAATTAATGATAATCCTAATTTGAATGTTCGTTATTTTAGTGGTCGTAACCCAATTCGTATGACTATTGATAAAGATTTAACTATTCCTACTGATAGGTTTTTGTTCGATAATACTCAAAAGACAATTATTTTTAATTCAAAGAAAGATTTTGTTCAAGGCGAGATTACTTATGTTAAATTGGATTTTGAAAAGAGTATTTTAGAACAAATCATACATTATATATATAACGGAATTAAGGCTTCGTCCCTAATTGTTGAAGGGGGTAAATTCACTTTAGAAAGTTTTATTGAAGAAAATTTATGGGATGAAGCTAATGTTTTGGTTGGTAATAAGATTTTTAATAATGGACTTATATCACCAAAGAGTTTAATTAAAAGCAAACCTGTATTTAAGATTTCTTATGGTGAGGATTGGATTGAGAACTATACTAATGCATAATTATTATGTTTGATGATACATACTTAACAATTGAAGAAAAATCTCAAGGAATATATAAAGAAAAAGGGAGTAAATTTATTGCTTTAGCCTTTCCAGTATCAAATGAAGATAACGTAAAAGAGATTATAAAGAGTATTAAGAAAGAGTATTTTGATGCTCGACACCATTGCTATGCATACATCATAGGTCACGATAAGTCAGTTTTTAGGATGAATGATGATGGTGAACCTTCATCAACAGGAGGGAAACCTATTTATGGTCAATTACTTTCAAATAATTTAACTAATATTTTGATTGTAGTTGTAAGGTATTTTGGGGGAATAAAGCTTGGTGTAAGTGGTCTGATTAATGCTTATAAAAAAGCTGCACTAGATTCAATTAACAACGCTAAAATTATTCAAAAAACTCTAAATGAAGTGTATTCAATTAGTTTTGAATATACTTTAATGAATAGAGTTATGAAAGTGCTTAAAGATTTTGATTTGCCTCAATTA
>Ga0172377_10001094_pt1 | contig 26839 bp, 35 predicted proteins | sample Pumphouse3metaG_FD_119749 | JGI IMG/M metagenome (GOLD analysis project Ga0172377, IMG submission 119749) | Leachate microbial communities from a municipal landfill in Southern Ontario, Canada - Pumphouse #3 metaG | ecosystem: Engineered > Solid waste > Landfill > Unclassified | place: Canada... | reverse complement strand
TATCTTCGCAAGCTCTATCACCGCACCACATAACTTTAGCGTACCCGCCTTTATTAAGGATTTCTTCCATCTCTTTTAAATTGTGAGCTTCATGAACATTATCAGACAAGTTCTTTAAAGCGGCATCGTACATTTCTTTGTGAATCTTAACTAATAACGAATTTGCTTCATCAACAATCTTATCTAAAGCAACTTGTTCTTTAAAGCCATCATTTCTCTTACAAATTGTAACAACTCCATTGACTAAATCACGTGGACCAACTTCAATCCTAAGAGGTACACCTTTCATTTCATACTCTGAGAATTTCCGTCCAGGTGTCTTATCACTATCATCAAGTTTAACTCTAATACCTTTAGCTTCTAATCCTTGTTTGATTGTATTGCAAGCGTCTAAAACTCCCTCTTTTTGCATTTGAATAGGAATAATGACAACTTGAATTGGCGCTACATATGGAGGTAAAACTAAACCATTATCATCTCCATGAACCATTATTATTGAACCAATTAAACGAGTTGAAACACCCCGGCTTGTTTGGAAAGGATTTTTAATTTTTCCATCTTTGTCAAGATATTGAACACCGAAAGCCTTAGCAAAACCATCGCCAAAATAATGGGATGTACCACTTTGTAAAGCTTTTCCATCATGCATTAAAGCTTCAATAGAATATGTTTCCACAGCACCAGCAAACTTTTCTTTTTCGCTCTTTTTTCCCTTAATGAAAGGGACGGCTAAAAGGTCTTCACCCATTTTATCATATATATCTAACATTCTAAGAGTTTCTTCTCTAGCTTCGTCGCTTGTAGAGTGCATTGTGTGGCCTTCTTGCCATAAAAATTCACTTCCTCTTAGGAATGGTCGAGTTGTCTTTTCCCATCTAACGACAGAACACCATTGATTGTATTTCTTTGGTAAATCACGATAACTATTAATGATGTGTTTATAATGCTCAGTAAAAACACATTCGCTTGTTGGTCTAATAATCAATCTATCTTGGAGAGTTTGACCTCCACCAATTGTTGCAATTAAACATTCTGGAGCGAAACCAGAAATATGATCTTTTTCTTTTTTGAATAAAGATTCATTAATTACCATAGGCATATAAACATTTTCGTGCCCTGTTGCTTTAAATTCTTTATCCAAATAAGATTGAATTTGCTCCCAAATAGCGTAACCATAAGGTCTATATATAATAAAGCCTTTAACATCGCTATAATCCATTAATTCTGCTTTTTTACAAACATCTGTATACCATTGAGCAAAATCTTCGTCTCTTGAAGTAATTGATTTGTTCTTAATATCCATTTAAATTTCCTCTTTCTTATTTACTTAAATTTGATAATTTTTTAATAACACGTTTATCAAGCGGCAAAAGCATAGAACTGTATTGACTAATTACATCACCGCCGAAATATCTTACACCACTTTTACTTAATAATTCTAGTAGCGGCCAATTATTTACGTTTACACAAACAATCGGTTTCTGGAATTTTACAAATTTTGTAAGCAAAGCATGCAAATTAATAAAATCTACACTTGTCGCTTTAACATTATTCAATTTACTACAATCAAAGACAAATAAATCAAATAATTTGTATGTATCATCTTTTAAAGAAAAGTCACCAATAGTAATTAGAAGGCCAAGTTCATAACTTTTCAATTTAAGATTTTGAATTGTTCTCAAGTAATATGGATCGGTTTCAAAATCAATAAAAACATTATTCTTAAACAAAAATGAAATGTTCGCGTTATTTAAATTACTAATATGAGGGAAACTTTTGACAGCAAAAGGTAAATCAAGCATTTCAATTGGAAAAAATAATTTAAAACTTGCATCTCCTTTTTGCGTTAAAAAGGTAGAAATTACTTTTTTGCTTGAAATTGAAAATACTTCTTGTTGTTCTTCATATTGTGCACAAAACTTTTCCAAATCTTGATATGATTTAAAAATATTGCTCTTTGGAAAAATTTTGAGTGTATAAGATTCAATAATTGAATTTCTATCAAGTAAATGAATTACTGGGCTATAGTAAACATCAATTAATTGATTTCTTAAAATGTGATCAATCTCGCTTTTATAGCCTTCTTCTGCACTGTGCATTCCTGAATTTTCAGGATAAAAGAAAGAGTAATTTTTATTGTCGTTATAAACAGTTTGGGTAAATTTTTGCATATCTTGATAAGCAGTTTCAAAATTTTTATTCAAAGAAGTTACTTTACTAGCTGTGATTACTGGGACAAGAGTGTTTAAATAACCATAAATTTCCAATAATTCATTAATACTATCTAAAATTTCTTGGATTTTATGGTTAATTTGGTAACTATTCATCAAAGTGTTATCAATAAACATAACTTCTTGTGGATTATCTGGATTTAAATAATAATATAAATCGACCCCTTTGAAACAACGACAAACATAGTCCATTAATTCATAACGAACGTAATATTCGTTTTTAACAACAGCCTCATCAAGCATTTTAAATAATTTAATAAAATAGAGATTGGCTTTCATGAATTCATTTCCTTCATAAGCTTTTTTCATCTCACTCAATAAATAGTAAGGTTTATGTTTTAATAAAAGAGGATTAACGCTTTTTAAATTTTTAAAAACACTTTTCTTAAACTCATCGTTAGGAACATGAAGAAGAGTGTCAGCGTTTAAATAAATTAATTTATTTTCTTTATCTATTTGGCTAGCAAATAAAACAGTACGATAAACAAGAAAACGTTTGCCCTCTTTGTATAACATATTAGTTAAAACAACATTATCAGAACCATTCTTTTTTGTATCAACTTCTAGCATTGAAATCATCCGATTTCGAATACTATTTTGATCCTTTACTTCAAAAAAGTTCAAAAATTCAACATACGTAACAGTTCTAATCTTTCTTAAATTTTTTAATTTAAACCATGTAACTGTCTGAGATTTCAAATCAATAACATATGTTCTACAATCGGTAAACTCAGCTGAAATACGGTTTTTATAACTTTGATTTCTTGATTTAGAGATTGATAAATAAACAATAATAAGACAAATTATGATTAGTAAAACAGCACCTACGATTCCCAGAAATATATAATCATCAAGTGTTAGTGTCTTTAAATTCATAGAAAATATTAAAAAAATATTCATACTTAAGTATTATATACTTTAAGTATGTTAATCTCAAACTTTGAATATTTACTTTAAAACACTATTCTCTTTTAGTTATAATATGTCCTAACGGAGAAATACCCAAGCGGCTGAAGGGGTCAGTTTCGAAAACTGATAGAGGCTAATACCTGCGGGGGTTCAAATCCCCCTTTCTCCGCCATTAATAAAAAACAGGCAATAACAACGATTTGTTATTGCCTTTATTTTTGCAAAATTTTTTAATATCCCCTGCAAATCCCTGTTATTTTATTCAATTGGTTTCCTATAAAACTTGCCAAATACTTGAGTTACAGGGAACTCATTTATAAAGCAAAGTGGGTCGGCTTCTTTAGCAACTTTAACAACTTTTTTTGCTTCGTTTTTACGAACACTCATATAAATTAAGTATTTTTTATCGCCTAAATATCCACCTTTACCCTCAATGATTGTGCATCCATGAGGAATATTGGCTAATATAACTTGAGCTAAATTAACATTGGTAGTAATAATTTGAACACATTCTTTCTTATTTTGCACATTAAGCAAATTGACAATCATCGAAGCGATGATCATATACAAGAAAGTATATAAAAGCATTATTAAAGATAAGGCGGGCTCAACCGACATTGCTGAATAACCATCAGGAATAGAAACCGTGCCACCAGTTATTACAACACCCGTATAACTAATTACGTAACCTCCACTAAATAAAGCTACAATACAGAAAATTACGATAACAACAAAATTAAAAGCGGCAGAGAAAATTCCAATTTGAGCTGATTTCTTCTCACTAACATAATAAGCAATAACATCAATTCCACCAGCACTTGTATCTATTGAGTAAGCTAAACAACTGCTTATTCCAGTACATAATCCAGCAAATAAAACACGGGAAATTGGTTCATTAAAAACATAAGAAGAAATATAATTAAAGAAAGGTATTTGTTGAAACAAAATTCCAAATAAAGAAACTAAAATAACATTTAAAATGGTATATATAGTAAATTTCTTACCAATTTTAATAAAACTAAAAATACAAAGAGGAATGTTAACAAGGAAATAGAAAACCCAAATAGCAATTTGTAAATTAGCTTGACTATCAAGTCCTGGAAAGCCACATAAAGCTAAAATTGTCGCCAAGGATTGAGCAAGTCCACTTGCTCCACAACTTGCAAAAACTTTTACATTGACACTTGCTATATCAACACCAACATAATCATGGTTAAAAGAAGCGTAATTTGGGTGGATAAATAAGTTAAAACCAAAAGCAAAAATCATAGCACTAAGCGCTGTTATAAGCACAAAATAACTATTTCTTCCGACCTCTCTTTGAACTGGATGATCGAAGAAATAATTGACGACTTTTTCTTTTAGTTTTTTTAACCTAAATTCCATGTTAATTAATGTTAATTAAAATAATTTAGAAATACAAGAACATAATGTTTAAACTTGTTATTTATTGCAATTTAGTATTTTGAATAAAATAATTTTAATAAGTCTAATAGACTTAAGAGGTTATTATGAAAAACATTAAACGTCTGGCTAGTTTGGTTGTCGTTATGCTTGCATTATCTTCCTGTAATTCTTATGAAAATACAAATAATGTAACTTTAGGAGTAACAACAAACACTTCAAAATATGGTTTAAGCATTGATTATAAAGAAGGTTTCCGTATTTTGTGGTTAACTGATCTCCATTTTGGAGATCCATATAATACAGCTGTTTATAACGAAACAACTCAATATGAACATTTAAAAATGATGATTGATGAGGCTAACAATCCTGATTTAATTGTTTTAACTGGTGATTCATTTGATGAAGCAACCACTGAACAGGTCGATACATTTATAACTTTTATCGATTCGTTCAAAATTAAACGGATTTTCACTTATGGAAATCATGATTTATCAAATAAAATTGAAGATCCTTACTATATTAATTCTAAAATAATGGCTGCAAATTATTCAGTATTTGTCGATTATAAAGATGACGATATCGAAGGATTAGCCAACTATTATGTTAATGTAAAAAAAGATAATAAAACGCTTTATCGTTTTTATATTATTGATAGCAATTCAAATAAAGAATTAGGCAATCTAGGGGATAGTGTTTATGATGTAATCCATCTTAATCAACTTGAGCATATTAAAAATATTAATATAAATGAAGGCGATAATGCTCCAGGTTTTGCTTTCTATCATATCCCTGTAAAAGAATACGTTAATGCATATGAAGCACACCTGGATAACCCAAACAAATATAAAGCAAGCGGAGAAATGAGAGATAATGCTGGTTATGGTTATATGAATAACGGCGCTTATGCTTGCATGAAAGAAAACGGAATTATCGGTTCGTTCGTTGGTCATAGTTACCGAAATGACATAGATATAGACTATTTCGATGACTAAAACCATATGGTTATGTCCTTCGGTCTTAAAAGTTCCAATATGAATTATTGTGATTCTGATATGGTTGGCTATAAAAAAATTAACTTACCAAGTGACCCAACTACTTTTGATCATTCTGATATTACTGAAGTTAAAAAACCTTACGAATTAAATTAAGAAGAAAATATTATGAAACAACATTATTTAAATAAAATAGTTCCAATTATTGCTTTAACTTTATGTGTCCCATGTTTAAGTTCTTGCAACAATGAAAAAGTTAGCAAAGCAACTATTGAATTTTCAACTAATAATAACGGAACAATTTCTATTGAAAATTTAGTAAGTGATGGTTTAGCAAATCTCAACGTTGCTTTAAAAATCTCGGCCAATACCCTTCCAAATTATGAATTAAACAGTTTATCAGTTAATGGTAAAGATATCTTTTCAAACTTTACTTTTACTCCAACTGAACCCATCAATTATATTATTAATGCAGTATTTTTAAAGATACCAGCAGTAAACAATGATTATAAAGTTGAATTGAGTTGTCCTAACAGCATGGCGATTGGAAGTACTATGCAACTTCAAACCACAGTTTATGGACCAGACCAAAGCGTCTCTTATTTTGTAAACGATTCAAACTTGGCTAAAGTTGATGATGCTGGACTTGTTACGGCTAAAAAGGCCGGATTTGTCTCTATTACTGCTGCCGCAACTGGTTAAAATATCAATAATCCTGCAACCGATTCAGCTTGGTTCTTTATTGAGCCAGATTATATTTCAAAATATAAAACAGTCTATAAACAAGACAATATAAGTAATGGTTTGGCTTATGAGGGCTAATTAAAATATTGTTATGATCCGTCATTGGATGGCGAGCCTGAACAAAATGCCCATGTTCTAAATTATGCATTCTCAATGACTAATGGGGAAGAATGGCCTGTTGCTATTGATTTTCATCTCGATTTAATTTCAAACTGCACCATTATAACAATGGCTTTAGCATTGCTTTCAGGAAACAATAATTTTTACAACGTAAATAGGTTAGGAGTTAGTTATTTTGGGAATGATGTTATTTCACTTTACGGAATAGGCGGTGAAAATCATGAAATTGTTTATTATTATAAGGAATTAAGCATTGCTAAAGAGATTGCTCCTTATTTAACTAACCAGATATATAACTTAATTTCTAATAATAGTGAAAATTCAGATTTTATCGCCGACATTATTAATAATGTTTATAAAAAAGGATTTGATGGCTTAGACATTCCTTCTTATGCTCCATTACTAAACTCAGTTTTAGTTTACGATACCGATCCAAAGAAAGGAATTTATGTTTATTCAAGTTATTTAAGCACAATTTAAAAGTTTGTTAACAAAGCCAAAGCAAGCGCTGTACAAAAACTTAAAGACACTTACAAGGAAGATTCTTCCGAATATATGATGTATGGAAGCATCATTAAAGAATTGTTTCCAGACAATCTTCAAGATATTAGAACAAGTTATACTTTCAAAGATGATGGCTCTCCAGATAAAGTTAATTTCGTTATCAAAGACAAAAAAGATGGTATTGAATACAAATACTTAAATATGGATTTTTCAATAAAAGAAGGAGGATTGGCTAGCGATTTCTTTACAAATCCCCATTCAAATATCGAAATTTCGAGCGTAGAAACATCACTTATCAATAAAGTTTTAGAATATAAAGAAAGAGTTAAGTCTGATTTAAAATCAACTAAATTAATTATTGACGAAAATAAAGTTTATAATGGAATTTCTCCTGAAAACAGCAATTCAATTTATGATGCAATAAATCTTAATACAGCTTTCGAAAAAGACTTAATTACTTATCACGATTTTATTAATGCGATGAATGACCCAAAATCTGAATCATATGTTTCTTCTCAACCTTATAAAGACTCTGCAAAATTAAGCGAATTTAAATCTTATAATGGTTTCAAAGTTTCGTTGTCAAGAGACACATATTCTAATGCACTTCCTGATATTTATGAGTGCAAAAATGGTGACACTTTTAAGGTAAGCAATTTAAGAGTTGTTGGTGATTCAACTTTAAGTAATGAAGAAGCTACTTCTGGAATTAATATTTCCTTAAAAACAGAGAAAGGAAGTGCTTTCTCTACAGATATTGCTACTTACAACGCAGAAACTGGATTAGTGTCAATTATCAGCGCTCCAAGCGAAGATACCACATTAATTATCAAATCAAATCATAATGATTGCACTAGCGTTACTTATCGTTTGCATATCAATGTTTAGTTTTAAATAAAACATATAAAACCAATAATTTATAAGAATAAAATCGATAATCAAACATTATTTTAAACTCATAAATAAAAATGTATTTTTATAATATTATTATGAATAATATTTATAACTTGTTATAAAAGACAAATAATGGTATATTTTTAATTGCTTATTCGCGAGGTGAAGTTATTTTATGAATTTTAAAAATGTATTAAAAAAGATCGCTACTCCATTTGTAGCAATTGGTCGTTGGATTAAGGAAACCGCATGGGTTCAACCATTACTTATCGTTGGTGTTATCTTCGGTATTATTTTCTGTATTCCTTCAATTACAAAGGCTGTTCAAGATAGTCAACAAAGCACCAGTATTGAATGGTATTCTCAAAAACAATTAAGTCTTGAAAATGTCGACAACGATAAAAGCGTTGCTAATGATTTCTTTAAGGATTTTACTGTCGCTCAAACTCAATGGGGCAAAAACGAAAAAACCGAAGCTAAGAAGACAATGAACAAATACGCTAGCGAAGGTAAATTCTTCTTATTCTTTGTTCAAGAAGATTGCACTGGTTGCGACGAAACACAAGAAGCCTTCAACTATTTAAGTAATAACTGGGATGCTTTAATCAATAACACCAGTAAAACTTATCCTTCATTTGCTTATCAATCAATTTTCTGTGATCAAAAATTAGATGGTGATTCATATAAAAAATACACTCCATTTGATTATTTATTTACAAGCAGTTACTTTAATACATTCTCTGAAAATGCATATTATGCTGGAACTAAAAGTAATTATTATGTTCATAGTGATGCAACAATTAAAAATTCAATTGAATCAAATTTAAACAAACTTAATGCTAGTGACGCAGCTTCTGCAAAACCAAGTTCTGATTTCCAAACACCTATGGTTGTTGAATTTGATTTAAATGATACAAATACCTCAGAATCAATTATCGCCAATATCCTTTATGGTTTCCAAGGTTCCGATAAATACGAAAGAGCTGATAACATCGCAAATTGTTGGAAAAATCTTTACGAATTCTCTGATTCTGGTAAAGAAACAATCTAATTAAAAATAGATACTAAAAACGGTCCGCCATAAGCGAACCGTTTTTTTATGTTGAAATAATCTATTAAGAGAAACTATTATAATGTTTTATTTTTAAACATTTCTAGAACAACAGGAGGAACAAGGCCAGAGATATTAACTCCACTGTCAAACATTTCTCTAATAGTACTGCTAGAAATAAAGGAAGTAGCTTGGTGCGCCATAAAGAAAACAATATCAACATTTGGATCTATATATTCATTAGCAGCTGCAAATGACCATTCATATTCAAAATCACTGACAACACGTAAACCACGAATTAATACTCCAGCACCATGTTTTTTTGCATAATCCACCGTTAAACCATCATAAGAATCTACTTTAACATTTTTATATTCCTTAACAGCTTCTTTTATCATTTTAATTTTTTCTTCATTAGAAAAACAAGATTTCTTTTTATTATTTATTGCCACCAAAACAATAATTTCATCAAAGACTTTACAAGCTCTTTTGATGATATCCAAATGTCCGTTGGTTATTGGATCAAAACTACCAGGATAAACTGCGATTTTCATTTACTTACTCCTTAATATATATATAAAAGTCTTTCCGTACTTAAGTTCTCTTATATTATATTCATCGAATTCATCAGAATCTAATCTATTATCTTTTTCTAACACTATTATGTGATTTGGTAACAAAATATGGTGAATTTTTAGAATATCTATAAAATCTTTGCTTAAATCCATCTTGTAAGGTGGATCTAAAAACACAATGTCAAATTGCAACCCTTCTATTTCAAAACTTTGTAAAGCGGATTCGTAATCTCCACAAAACAAATCTATTTCATTAATTTTTAATGAAGCTAAATTATCTTTAATAATTTGTTGGGCTTTTTTATCTTTCTCAACTAACCAAACTTTTTTCGCTCCACGACTATAAGCTTCTATTCCGATTGCTCCAGATCCACTAAATAAATCTAAAAAAGTTGAATTTTTTATTGCCTCACCTAAACTTGAAAAGAAGCCTTCTTTTACACTATCTTTTGTACATCTTGTAGTGTCTAAATCAGGCTGTTTTAGGGTTCTATGACGATAAATACCACCAACAATTCTTATCATAAATCAAAGATCTCTTCATTAATTTTTTCTAATAAATCGTTATATTTTAAAAGTTTTAAAATATAATCTTTAACCAATGGATGATGATTCAATAAATATACAGTTTCACTAAAATATTTATGTGATTTTAAAGACTCAACGCTATTGCGATCAAAAATTTTTAAATCATCATTATAAACCATCATTGCATGATCTTTTTGGAAAGATAATACTTTGACTTCGTCGTCACTATCCATAATTTGTTCAGCCTCTTTTAAAGCTAAATATTCAGGAGATTTTTTAAGAAAATCCTTAATCTTTTCTACATCATTTATTAATTCAATATTCATATTTAATAATATAGCATAAATATTTAAAAATCAGATGATTTTTGCTATGATAATAAGAATGAAAAATTTTAAAATTGTAAAAGACAACAAACCTTCTTTACGTCAAAGAAGTACACAAATTATCCTTCCTATTGAGGAAGAATTAAAACAAACACTTTTAGATATGCTTAAATATCTTAAATTGTCGCAAAACGAACAATATGCTGAAAAGCACCAAATTAGAGCCGGTGTCGGTTTAGCTGCTCCTCAAATTGGTATCAATAAAGATATGATTGCGATTTTTTATCAAGACGAAAACAATGTAAGTCATGAATATTGCTTAATCAATCCAGTTATAATTAGTGAGTCATGTAAACTTGCTTATATTGAATCTGGAGAAGGCTGTTTAAGCGTTGACAAACAACATCCAGGATATATTTACCGACCATATAAAGTTACTGTTAAGGCATTTGATTTATTAAAAAATAAAGAAATGACCTATGTTTTTACTGGTTTTGGCAGCATGGTAGTTCAACATGAAATCGATCATTTGAAAGGTATTCTTTTTTATGATCACATCGATAAAAAAAATCCATTTAAAAAGTTAGATGACGCCACAATTATTTAAAATATTTTTCTTATAAAATTATAAAATTTAATCATTATTTGAATTGATATTAATAGCAATTATTATTATAATGTTTTTAGGTAGATAAATACTAAATAGACATCATAAGGTGATTTATAAAGGAGTAGATATGGAGAAAAGATTTTCTAATGCAATTAGAATATACGCTCTTGGTGGTCTTTGCGAGGTCGGAAAGAACACATATTGTTTAGAGAGCGAAAATAATTTAATTATTATTGATGCGGGAGTTAAATTTCCTGAGGATGAGTTGACAGGAGTTGATTATGTTATTCCAAATTATCAACATTTAAAAGATAATCAAAGTAAGATTAGAGCTTTAATTATAACTCATGGTCACGAAGATCACATTGGAGGAATCCCATTTTTAGCTAAAACTATTAAGATTCCTGTAATTTATGCTCCTCGTCTTGCCGCAGCATTAATCAGACAAAAACTTGAAGATCAAAAAATTAAAGAAAATATAAAAATTGTTGAATATGATAGCAACGATGTTTTTAATCTTCCTGATTTCACAGTTTCTTTTTATCGTGTAACCCACTCTATTCCTGATTCTTTTGGTATTTGTATTGATACAAGTGAAGGAAGAATAGTAGATACTGGTGACTTCAAAATTGACTTAACACCAGTTGGTCCAGAAATGGAAATTCATAAGATGGCAAAACTTGGAAGTGAAGGAGTTGATTTACTTCTTGCTGATTCGACTAATGCTGAAAGAGAAGGATGGACACCTAGCGAAAAGAACGTTTTAAATTCAATTCATGAAATTTTCGATAAGGCAAATGGCCGTTTAATTATTTCTACTTTCTCTAGTAATATTTATAGAATTCAACAAATTATTGATTGCGTTATTAAACATAATAGAAAAGTCTATATTGTTGGCCGATCAATGGTTAATACAGTCGAAGTAAGCCGTAAATTTGGATATATTAAAATTCCAAATTCACTCATTTTAGGTGATGAAGAATTAAAATCAACTAGAGATTCACAAATTGTTATTTTGTGTACAGGAAGCCAAGGAGAACCTATGGCTGCTTTAAGTAGAATTGCTAACGGAACATTTAAAGGATTAAGAATTCAACCAGGCGATACAGTTGTTTTCTCATCTAGCCCAATTCCTGGCAATGGTCTTTCAATTTCTAAAGTTGTTAACCAATTAACGAGAGCTGGTGCTGATGTTTTAACAAATTCAGTTTTTAAAGATATCCACTCTTCTGGTCACCCATCAAGACAAGAATTAAGAATGAATTTAAAATTACTTAAACCAACTTATTTTATGCCAGCACATGGTGAATATCATATGCTTAAATTACATGCTGGATTAGCCGCCAGTTTAGGAATTCCAAAGGAAAATATCTTTGTTCATGAAAACGGAGACACTTTAATTTTGGAACGTCACAAAATTAGAGAAGGTGAAAGAATTCCTGCTGATGATGTTTATATCGATGGTTATGATATTAATGGTGTTTCTAGCGCTGTTATTAAAGATAGACATATATTACAAGATGACGGACTTGTTTCTGTCATTGTTTCCCTTGATAGTAAAAATAATAAGATATTAGATAAGCCAAAAATTATTACTGTCGGATTTGTAAGTTATGGAAATTATGAAGACCACTTGGTCCGTCACGCTTCTTTAAAAGTCGAAGAAGCAATTAATAATTTATTCAAAACTCAACATGTAACTTTTAATGATATTAAAAACACAATCAGATCGGTTGTTTACCAATATTACTATCGTAAAACACAAAGACAACCAATGATTATTCCATTAATTCTTAATAAAACAGCTGAATAATTATGGTAGTACTTGGAAGTTCTTCTCCACGTCGAATCTGTTTATTAAAAACAATTGTGGATGATTTCAAAATTGTAAAACCAACTTTTGATGAAAAATTGGTTCCTTTAGATGATCCTCATTACGCTTTAACTGAAGCAAAAAATAAAGCATTAAGTTTAAAAACCCTTGTAAATCCCCAGGATTTACTTATTTGTTGTGACACAATTGTTGTTTTGGGTAAGGAAATTTTTGGTAAACCAAAAGATGAAAAAGACGCTTATAGAATCTTAAAAACATTAAACGGAAACACTCATAAAGTTATTACCGGATACACAATAACATATTGTGGAAAAACAATCGAAAAAGAGATTGTTTCATATGTCACTTTTAAAAAATTAAGAAGAGAAGAACTCTTACATTATATTCAAAACGAAAACGTTATGGATAAAGCTGGGGCATATGCCATTCAAGATGACGAAAAATTTCATATTATACAAAAAATAAAAGGAAGCCTAACTAACATTATGGGTTTCCCAATCGAAAGTATTTCCGATGATTTAAAGTCTTTTAATATCATCTAAGGAATTATTTAAATTATCTAATTTTTTGCCAACCAATATAAGTTTATTAGACATTTCTAGTGTTCTTTCAACACCATATTTTTTAAGGTCTTCTTTATTAACTTTTGAATAATCATTAAGAACTAAAGTTAAGCGTGTTCCAACAAGAGAATGTTCTTTAATGTTATCTTCTCCACCTAAAGCTAAAATAATATTATCATGGTCTTCTTCACTTATTGTTGCTTCAACATCAATTACATTTGAAGTTTTTTTGTGTAAACGAACATATAAAATTATTGATGCAATAATTATTAGAGCAACTAGACCAATTCCAATCCCTAAAATTATAAATAAGTTTTCATTAGCTGAATTTTGAACTAAATATGTCATTTTATCAATGTCTCCCTTGTCTTTTTAATATAATCTATACCATGGTTTTGCAAAACTCTAATTTGCTTATCGCTAGCTACTCTAATCTGTAAACCACCCTTAAAATTATTAATTTTTAAAAACTTACAATCATAAAATAAATTGAAATAATCGTAACTAAAATTCAAAAGAGTAATAGTTTTATCGACATTAAGAACATATGGCGAACGTAAAGAATTATATCTTCTATTAGAAATAGGGGCCTTTTCTATAAATTGAATAGTTTCAATTTCATTATCAACCAACGAACCGCCTAAAGAACGAGCAAGTCCACTACTTCCGATTGAGGTTGATATACAAGCTCCATCACTTCTACATGTTTCTAAATAAGTACCGTTTATATCGACATCATATGATATGCTTGTACCATTACAGGCTTCCATACGAATCTCATTCAAGGCATAAATTTTTTGGCCCATAAATTTGCCTTCTAGTAAACTTATAGTGCGAATTGGCAAGGACTTTTGAATTAATTCGTCTATCATGAAATTAATATCTTTATCGGTAAATTCACATAAAAAACCAAGATTGCCTCTATTAATAGCTACAAACAATGGATTAATCTCAAAGAAGTCATGAACGGCTCTTAAAAATGTTCCGTCGCCACCCACCGAGAAAACAACTTCAGGATTATTTTCATCTTGAATAAAATGATTTTCATCTAATTTTTTAACAAGTTTATTGACTGTCTTAACAGCAACCTTGTCCTTTTTAAAACGTATGCAATATCTCATATGTATCTCTTTTAAAACTTTCGTAATTATTGTATCATAAAACAACGAGGTTAAAACTATTTATGGCAGCAAATATCGAAATTGAAGCTAAGGCTCTTATTACAAAAAAAGAATACGAAAAGATTGTAAAAATATATCAAGGAATTGAAACCGACGAGTTTGATCAAACAAATTATTATATTGATACTGACAAACGCGAAATCAAAAACATGGGCATGGGACTAAGAATTAGATCCATTAAAGGTTTGTTAGAATTAACTCTTAAAGCCCCAATGGCTGAAGGTTTATTAGAAAAGAATCAATCAATTCTTATTCAAGACTATAAAGAACTTGCTTACAATAACAAGTTCCCATCCGGAAATATTAGTAACTTTATAACAATGCTTGGTGTTGATGTTAAAGATTTAAAAATTATCGCTTCATTAACAACTCATAGAATCGAATATAAAGAAGGAAATTCCGCTCTTTCGATTGATAGAAATGTTTATAACGGCATTGTAGATTATGAACTTGAACTTGAAGGGCCATCTCTTGAAATTGTTAAGAACCAACTAGAAGAAATATGCTTAAAAAACAACATTATTTATAAAGATAATAAACAATCAAAACAAGCTAGAGCAATGTCTACAATTAATAACTAAAAATAGACAAAATTAAAAATTCATCGGGGATTGACCGATGAATTTTTTATTTTAAGTTCTTAAGTGCTTCTTCTGCATCCTTAGCACAACCAGGACAAACTTCACATTTATTTGGGTGATTGCAAGCTAACGAAGCAATTCTTCTAGCAGCAGGGATGAAAGTTGTAATTTCATCTGGATTGTATCCAACTTTTATACGTCTATCATCAACCATAATTGGACGTTTTAATACACTAGGATTTGTTCTAATGAAATCAATTAATTGATTAATTGACATCTCATCTACATCAACTTTATTTTCTTTAATAATATTTGATCTTTTAGAAATAATATCATCGGTTCCGTTTTCACTTTTTGCTAAAATATCTTTAAGTTCAACTGGATTTAAAGTCGATGCAAAAATATTCTTTTCAACATAAGGAATATCATGTTCTTTGAACCATAATTTTGCCTTGCGGCAACTTGCGCAACTTGGCGAAGTGTAAATTGTTATCATATTTGTATTTTATCTTATTTTTTCTTTATTTAAAAGAACATATATTTTAAGAAAATCTTCCTTTGCAAGTTTATAAATTAAGCCAATGTTGATGTTATCTCCAACAAAGCATTCTTCTTTAATTTTTACTAATTCGGCAAAATTAATATTCTTATATTTTTTACAAATCTCATCAAATTTTATTAATTTTTGGGCAATTTCGGCAATAGTTTCAATGCAATAAGAGACTGCATCTAAAGTTTTTTCGTCCTCAACAAAACTATCGACATCTAAATCTCCGACATATTTATGTGCTTTCATGCACCGTCTACCCAATCCATAAATTAATTCTTCTTGTTGTGTCATAATTACTCCTTTTTAGCTAAACAATCTTTAGTATTTCACCAAAATTATCAATTAAATAATTAGGTTTTGTATTTAATATCGCTTTCATATCTCCATAACCATAAGTTACTAAAATCGAACATAAGTTTGCGTTTTTAGCTAACTCACCATCAACATAAGAATCACCTACATAAAATCCGTCCTCTCTATTTAACGAATATTTATCGATTATCTTTTCATTAATAAGTTTAGGGTCTGGTTTACATGGATATTTGTTGTCTTGACCTTGAATCACTATAAAATTAATTTTATTTAGTTTAATTTTAATCAATTTTTGTAAAATTTCGTCAGGCTTATTACTCAAAATCCCTAGCCAATACCCCTTCTTTTGTAATAATTCTAGAGTTTCTTCTACTTCAGGATATACCTCACTAACATATTGAGTTTCTTCGTAACATTTCAAAAATAAGTCATAATCTGTTTCTTTAAATTCTTTAAAAGGTTTTAAAGCGCGTTTAAATAATATCTTTGCTCCATTACCAATAAAGGTTTTGACCACAGCTTTATCATAAACGTACTTAATTCCTAATTTTTTAAATGTTAAATTAACGCAAGCAGTTAAACCGGTTAGCGTATTAATTAAAGTCCCGTCTAAATCAAAAATAACAAATTTATTCATAAATTTATTATATAACATTGATTCAATTTATAAAGTAAATAATATGCAATTAAATCAATACATTATTCATATTCAATAGTGGCTGGAGGTTTGCTTGTAATATCATAAACAACTCGATTAACCCCGGGTACTTCATTAACGATTCGTGAAGAAACTTTGGATAAAACATCATAAGGCATTTTATAAAAATCAGCAGTCATTCCATCAATAGATGTAACGGCTCTAATTGCAATTGTATACAAATAACTTCTTTGATCACCCATAACTCCAACAGACTTAATATTGGTCAAAACACAGAAATATTGCCAAATATCCCTTGCCAATCCCGCCTCTTTCACCTCCTGAAATAAAATTGCATCAGCTTCTTGAACGATCTTTATTTTATCTGAAGTTACTTCGCCAATAATTCTAATACTTAGACCTGGTCCCGGAAAAGGTTGTCTATTTATTAAATATTCATCCATTCGAAGCACAGTACCAAGTCTTCTCACTTCGTCTTTAAACAACATATCCAATGGTTCGATAAGTGTAAATTTTAAATCTTTAGGTAAACCACCAACATTATGATGGGATTTTATTAAAGTGCTATTGGCTCCTGATTCAACTTTGTCTGTATATAAAGTTCCCTGAGATAAAAATTTAAAATTACCTAATTTTTTACCTTCGTTATAAAAAACTTCAATAAATGTTTTCCCGATAATTTTTCTCTTTTCTTCAGGATCACTGACTCCCTCTAATCTTGTTAAAAACAATGAACTAGCATTTACATAATGAACAGGAATTTTTAACTTTTTTTCAAAACTATCCATTACTTGTTTGGCTTCATCTTTCCTTAATAATCCGTGGTCTACAAAGACACAACTTAGATTATTCCCAATCGCTTTATGCAACAAAGTTGCTGTCACTGAACTATCAACTCCACCAGAAATCCCCAGTAAAACCCTATCTGATTTAACAATTTGTCGAATTTCATCAATTTTCTTTTTAGCAAAATCCTCAATAGTCCGTTCGTGTTTTGCACCAGTAGTATTGATGAAATTTTCTAAAATTTTAGCCCCTTCTTCCGTTTGAGTAACTTCAGGGTGAAATTGAAGTAAATATATATTTTTGTCAACATTTTCAATTGCGGCATATTCGGTATTTTTACTAGAAGCGATTCTAGTAAATCCTTCCGGAATTTTGCTCACTGAATCACCATGCGACATCCGGCAAATTGATTTTAGCTTTAAATTTTTACAAATATTTGAACTCTTATCAAAACTAACTTCGGTTTTGCCATATTCTTTTTTATCGGACTTATTAACGCATCCACCAAGTTCACTAACAACAAGTTGCATCCCATAACAAATTCCTAAAATCGGAATTCCTAAAGATAAAATTGTTTTATCAATTTTTGGAGAATCTACATCATATATGGAGTTTGGACCACCACTTAATATAATGCCTTTTATAGACTTATCAGCGACAATTTCTTGACTAGTTATAGTATTTCTAACTAACGAAGAATAAACGCCTAATTCACGTATTCTACGTGCAATTAGCTCGTTGTATTGACTTCCATAATTAATAACTATAATTTTATACATATTTAATGATTATAACTTAAAGACGAAATAGTTTCGTTGACCGCTTTATATGTTTCTAAAGTTAATCTACTAAGTTTTTGACCAAATATGATCGAATCTTTAAGTGATTTTCCTTCAATATAGTGGTCAATAATGCCAGCAAACAATGCATCTCCACATCCGGTAGTATTTCCAGAAATATTATCAACCCTTTTAACGGCAATAGAAGCAACTTTATTGTGTTCCCCATAAATTATGCAATCTTTGCCTTGCGTGATGATAGCAGTCTTAATACCGCTATCTAAAGCCATTTTAACCAAGGATATTGCATCTAATTTATTATTAAATAATGCTCTTGCTTCATAAATATTGCATTTAAGCATATAAATGTCTTTCAAGTGGTTTTTATATTTGATGATTTTAGAGGCACTGATGCCTTCGACTAAAAATTTTTGTTTTTTAAACGAAGAAAATAAATAATCAATAGCTTCCACGCTTAAATTAGAATCGCAAATTACATATTCGTGGTTTTTAATAAGCGGTGAATAAGATTCTAGAAAACGGACATTTATTTCATCCATAATTCTCATATCGTTTATACCTTCGTCCATATCGTGATTATTATCATTTATCGCAATATAACTAGAAGTTGGTAAGTTTGTTGTTGGAGAGATCATTTCGACTGATAAATTATTCATATAATCAATAATTTGTTTTCCATATAAATCCTGACCAACAGCAGTTAAAAAATAACATTTGTTACCAATACGAGCGAGGTTTTCACATACGTTTCTCATCACTCCGCCATAAGAAATTGTTAAAGTACCAGGGTTTGAAGAATGTTTTATAAGTTTATTATTACTAGTGGCTAAATAATCGATGTTTGTTCCACCAATAAGCAAAATTGATTTATCCATATAGATATTTTAATCAATTAATCACAATATATAAAATTAATTTTGTACTAATTTTTAAGTTTATCTTAATAACATAAAAAAGGCGCCATTTTGGCGCCTTTATCGTTTGTTATCTCTACTTGTTATTAGTCAGCGATAGCAAGAAGTCTTATAGGAGCGTTGTCGCCCTTACGATTTTCAAGCTTATAGACCTTTAAGTAACCACCATTACGTGAAGCGGTTCTCTTAGCTAAATCATTAAATAATTTTTCTAATGCGTTTGCTTCGCCTTCGATATGGTATTGTCTTAAGATGCTAGCGGCTTGTCTTCTGCTATGAAGGTCGCCCTTCTTAGCTAAAGTAATTAAATGATCAAATGTCTTAACGACATCTTTAACCATTGATCTTGTAACTGTAACTTTTTCAAAAATAACGAGTTCAGTAACTAAATTTCTTACTTGAGCCTTTTGCTTACTAGAGGTATAAGGGGTCTTAAAACGAACACCACCTTTACCATGTACATTTTTTCTACCTATTTGCATAATTGATCTCCTTAGTCGTTTTTATCATCTTTAAAGTGAAGACCTTTGCCTTCAAGTTTGTCTTTAACTTCTTTAAGAGATTTCTTACCTAAATTTCTAACTTTCATCATCTCTAATTCACTCTTTTGAGTTAATTCTAAGACGTTAGCAATTCCGGCTCTCTTTAAGCAGTTATAACTTCTAACACTGAGGTCTAAATCTTCAATTGATAAGTTATCGAAAGTTTCTTCTTTTGGAGCAACTGGATCCTTTTCAAGGTCGATATTAGCAAATTTTTCCTCAAGATTAAGGAAGTTATTAAGATGTTCAACGAGCATCTTACTAGCTAAAGCAATTGCATCGCTTGGCTTAATAGAACCATTAGTCCAAACTTCAAGAGTTAACTTATCGAAACGTGGATCGTGACCAACACGAGTTGCATCAACTTTATAGTTGACTCTCACGATTGGAGAATAGTTACTATCAGTAGCAATTGCTCCATGAGGAAGGCTATATAGCTTGTTTTCTTCGCTTGTAGCATATCCTCTACCATTTTTCATATGGATAACCATATGTAAGTGACCACCCTCAGCAACGTGAGCAATCACTAAATCTTTATTAATAACTTCAACACCGGTTGGAGTCATTAAATCTCCAGCAGTAAGTTCTTTTGGTCCATCGACATCGACGGTAGTTTCATATTCCGCTTCGCCAATAGTATCACTTTTAAGAACCAAATCTTTTAAGTTAAGGATGATTTGTGTTAAATCTTCCTCAATACCAGTTAAAGCAGAGAACTCATGGACAGCACCTTCAACTTCAACTGCATAGACTGAAGTTCCGGTTAAACTAGTAAGAAGAGTTCTTCTCATCGCATTACCCAATGTAAGTCCAAACCCTCTTTCTAATGGTTCGCAAACGACTTTGCAATAATGTTCATCTTCAAGAGAAACTGCGATTTTAAAATCTGGTTTTTCGAATGGATGAGCAATTTTTAATTCATTATCTGCCATTTATATATTCTCCTTTTAAATTAACCACGGGTGCGTTTTGGTGGACGGCATCCGTTATGTGGAATTGGTGTAGTATCAATAATTGATGTTACAGTAAGTCCAGCAGCAGCTAAAGCTCTGACGGCTGATTCTCTACCAGCGCCTGGTCCTTTAACATCAACATCAACTGTTTTGATACCTTGATCAAGAGCAGCTTTAGCGCAAGCTTCTGCAGCTTCTTGAGCAGCAAATGGAGTAGATTTCTTTGCTCCTTTATATCCTAATACACCGCTAGAACTCCAAGCAATAGCGTTGCCTTGTTCATCGGTAATTGTAACAATTGTATTGTTAAATGTAGCATGAATATGAGCAACACCCTTTGTAAAAGTTCTCTTTATCTTCTTTTTACGGGTAGTTTGTTTTTGTGCCATTTTTTTCTACCTCCTATTACTTAACAGCTTCTTTTTTATTCGCAATTGTCTTACGTGGACCTTTACGAGTACGAGCGTTAGTTTTTGTTCTTTGTCCTCTTACTGGAAGACCTCTTCTATGTCTGATTCCTCTATAACATCCGATTTCTTGTAATCTCTTGATGTTTAACATAGATTCTCTTCTAAGATCACCTTCGGTCTTATAATGAGCAAGTTCAGCTCTGATAGCAGCAATTTATTCTTCGCTTAAATCCTTGACTCTCTTACCTTCGTCGATCTTACAAGCAGCTAATATTTTTTTACTTGTGGTTGAACCAATTCCGTAAATGTAAGTTAAACTAACAACAACGACTTTATCATTTGGAATATCAACACCAACTATACGTGCCATAATTCTTTTTCCTCCAAAAATTATTTACCTTGTCTTTGCTTGTGCTTTGGGTTTGAACAAATAACCATAACGGTTCCATGTCTTTTAATAACTCTGCACTTATCGCAAATAGGTTTCACTGAGGCTCTAACTTTCATCTTTATAATCCTCCTATTACTTGTGTCTAAAGACGATTCTGCCATTGTTTAAGTCATAAGGTGATAGTTCGACTGTAACTTTGTCTCCTGGAAGTATACGAATGTAATGCATTCTTATTTTCCCGGATATTGTGGCATGTATTACAACGTCGTTTTCTAGTTTAACCTTAAAATTACAATTAGGTAAACTTTCTGTGACTACCGCCTCTACGGTTATAACATCTTGTTTTGCCATTAAATTTCTTCTCCTTTATCTAGAGTAATAATCTCATAGCCAGACTCGGTCACTACTACCGTATTTTCATAGTGACAACATAATTTCCCATCTTTGGTTCTTGTTGTCCATCCATCACGATCCACAACTAAATCAACTTTTCCTTGATTGATCATCGGTTCAACAGCGATAGTCATTCCTTTTTGAAGGATAGGACCATCATGAATCGAACCACAATTAGGAACATATGGATCTTCATGAACTTCTTTACCAACTCCATGTCCAGTATAATCAGGAGTTACTGTGTAACCCGCTTTTTCTGCTGTCATTTGTATGGCATGAGAGACAATACCAAGCCTTACGCCTGGTTTAATTAGTTTTACACCATTAAAGAAAGCTTCTTTTGTAGTGTCAATAAGTCTTTGTGCCTCATCGCTAATTTTCCCAACTGGGAATGTTCGTGTAGCATCTGCGACATATCCATCTAATGTCGCCATGCAATCGCAACTAACGATATCGCCTTCTTTAAGAATTGTTTTCTTTGAAGGAATACCATGTACGAGCACGTCGTTAACAGATATACAGATGTTTCCTGGATAGCCTTCATAACCTTTGCTTGAAGGGATACCACCATGACTCGTGATGTAGCTTCCAGCAATTTTATCTAGCTCTTTAGTCGATATTCCAGGTTTAATATTTTCTTCTAAGACTTTGAATAATCCTATAAGAATCTCACCCGCTTTTTTCATTAACGCGATTTCGCGAGGTGATTTAATAATTATTGCCATTATTTACTCACCTTGCTTTTTAAAAACCACGTCTAATTGTTCAAGTAGGATATCGAGATCGATGGCACCATCCACATCATGAAGGATTCCTTGATCTTGATAATATTTAATGAGTGGTTCTGTCGACTTATGATATTCGGAAAGTCTCTCTTTGAGGACTGTTTCGTTATCATCTTTTCTCTGAACGAGGTCGCCACCACATAAATCACAGATACCCTCGACTTTAGGTTTCATAAATTTAACGTGATATGGAGCACCACACACTTTACAAACTCGTCTTCCACAAATACGTTCAACTAAGATCGTTTCGTCAACGACGATGTTTATAACAAACTTAACTGGTCTACCAATTTCTTGACCAATATTCTTAAGGGCTTCAGCTTGAGCCAAAGTTCTTGGAAATCCATCAAGAAGATAGCCAGATGCGCAATCATCTTGAGAAAGTCTTTCTTTGACAAGATCGATTGTGACTTGATCGGGAACTAATTTCCCATCTTTAATGTAACTATTAGCAAGTTCTCCAAGTGGAGTCTTATTTTTAATAGCTTCACGGAACATATCTCCAGTTGAGATATGAGGAATACCATACTTTTTTGTAATTCTCTTTGCATTGGTACCTTTTCCAGCTCCTGGAGGTCCAATCAAAATAATACTTAACATAAATCTACATTCCTCCTATAACTTCATCGTAACTCTTTCCAGCAATAAGACCATTAATTTGGTTATTTAACTCAAGAGCAACACCAACAACAATGATTAATCCAGTTCCACCGAGTGCGAGTGAAGAATTATCACCAAACATTCCGGTAAGAGTCATAACAACAGGAAGAGCACTGATAAATACAAGTGAAGTAGCACCAATAAGAGTTACCCTATTAAGAACTTTCTTAACGTATTTTTCAGTTTCTATACCTGGTCTGATTCCAGGAATATAACTACCATTCTTTTGGAAGTTATCTGCTAAACTTGCAGGATTAATTTGCAAATTAGAATAGAAGAAAGTGAATGCGAATACGAGTATAAGGTAAATTATTAAGCCCCAAGGCATCATAACTCCACCCGTATCAACAAGTTGATTATATTGGAATATCTTAAGCCATTCAGCATTTGCTGCATCACTACTTATGAAACTAGCAATTACGCTAGGTGCCATAAGAATTGAGGAAGCGAAGATGACTGGAATAACACCAGCGCTATTGACTTTAATTGGAAGGAAACTAGCTTTGTTAAGTTTTTCGCTTCCGCCGCTTCTTGTTGCGTGTTGAACTGGTATTTTTCTTTTACTAAGTTCGATAAAGACAACAAAGGCGATAATAAGACAATAAGCGAGGATATAAGCTAAGAAGGTAAATATTCCCTTCGTTGCTTCATAAGATCCATTATTTAAGCTAGTGGTAACCCAAAGGTTGAATGCGCTTGAGATTTGACTTGGTAAATTGGCCACAATACCAGCAAAGATAATAACAGAGATTCCGTTACCAACACCTTTGACAGTAATTTGGTCACCGAGCCACATAACAAGCATCGCTCCACCAACCATAATCGTAATAACATAGAAATAAGTTAAAGCATTATCATTAAGTGTAAATGAGATCCAATCAGTATTTTTTGCTGTTTGGAGAATTCCATAAGCTTGAACGGCGGCGAGCATTAAAGTTAAATAACGTGTCGCCATTTCAATCTTCTTTCTTCCGTATTGACCTTGCTTATTAAGCTCGGTTAAGGCAGGAAGAACATCCATACTCAATAATTGAATAATAATTTGTGCCGTAATATAAGGAGAAACACCTAGTGCGAAAATTGAGAAATTTTGCAAGGCTCCTCCACCTAATAAGTTCATTAAACTTAAGAGGTTATTTGAATTATTTTGTAATTCATCTAATAATTTAGAGGCATCAATTCCGGGAGTTGTAATATTGCAGCCAATCCTAAAGACAAACAAAATCATAATCGTAAAAAATATACGATTGACTACTTCTTTGTTTTTAAAAATTGCGATAAACTTCTTCATAATATTAACAACTTATTTATTCTATAACAATTTTTGTTATTCAACAACAACAGCTTCACCACCAGCTTTTTCAATAGCAGCTTTTGCAGTTGCACTGAACTTGTTGGCTTTGACTGTTAATTTCTTAGATAATGTCCCATTTCCTAAAACTTTAAGACCATCTAACTCTTTTTTAACGAAACCATCACTAATTAATTGAGTGGCATCAATAACTGAGCCATCTTTATATGTTTCTAAGACATCAAGATTAATAATAGCGAATTCTTTATTGGTGTAATTATGAAAACCTCTTTTTGGAAGTCTTCTCCATAAAGTAATTTGTCCACCTTCAAAACCAAGAGCAACTTTACCAGTTCCTCTACTCTTTTGACCTTTATTGCCGGTTCCTCCGTTCTTGCCTAAGCCAGAACCGATTCCTCTGCAACGTCTTGTCTTATCTTTTCTACTACCTTCAGTAGGTTTTAAGTTATTTAACATCTTCTTTTACTCCTTTTCTTAAGAGTTCAACATCTTTATAGTTCTTAAGATGTGTAATAGCATCGGTAGTAGCTCTAATAATATTAATTGGAGTTCTACTTCCATAGACTTTACTATAAACGTTCTTAACACCAGCTAATTCAAGAATAGCTCTGACTGGACCACCAGCGATGACACCTGTACCTTCTGGGGCTGGTTTAAGGAAAACTTTAGTAGCTCCAAATGATCCGGTAATGTCGTGGGTAATTGTTCCACCCTTAGTTAATTTGACGGTAATTAAATTACGTCTAGCTTTTTCTACTGATTTCTTAATAGCATCTGGGACTTCGCCACTCTTACCAGTAGCAAATCCGTAAACACCTTTGCCATTTCCGATAACAACAAGAGCAGAGAATTTCATTCTCTTACCACCTTTAACAACTTTGGTGACACGGTTTAAAGAAACAACTCTTTCTTCATACTCTTTTGGAGGATATTTACGATTATTTCTTTGGAATCTTCTTCCGCCTTTTTTAAAATCTCTTCTATTACCATCTCTAGCATCGCCAGAATTAGTTTTTACTTCTTCTGGTTTAGAATCTGTTTTTGTAGTCTCATTAGTGACTACTTCTTGATTTGTTTTATTTTCTTCCATATCTTTCTCCTGATTAGAACTCAAGTCCACCCTTACGAGCAGCTTCAGCTAAAGCCTTGACTCTTCCGTGATAAATATATCCACCACGATCGAATACAACTTTCTTAATGCCTTTAGCTAAACATTTTTTGGCGACATCTTCACCAACTTTGCTCGCTCCGGAAATATTGTTCCCATCAGCTAACTTAAGTGATTCAGAACTAGAACAGACAAGTGTAATTCTCTTAACATCATCGATTACTTGAACTTCAATGTTCTTGTTGCTTCTAAAGACGCAAAGACGAGGACACTCACCTGTACCACTAATCTTAGCTCTGACACGAAGGTGTCTTCTTGTTCTAACAAGATTTTTGCTTTCATTTTTAATCATACATTATGCCCTCCTTATTTCTTTGCTGGTCCACTACCAGCAGCAGCTCTCTTACCTTCCTTATGAACAAGATGTTCTCCTCTATAGTGAATACCTTTTCCTAAGTATGGTTCTGGACGTCTAGCATCTCTAATCAAGGCAGCGGTTTGTCCGACAGCAAATTTGTCAGGTCCACTAACGATGACAGTTGATGTGACATCTTTGATCTTTTGATCAACAACTTGAATTGTGACTTCTGGAAGAGGAGTGACCACAGTGGTCTTTGTGTGACCGACGTGTAAGACAACATCTTTTCCTTTCATCTCAGCTTTATATCCGATACCAACGATATCAAGAGTTTTTGTAAACTCATGATGGCAGCCTTCGATTGCGTTAGCAATTAAGGCTCTTGTGGTACCATGAAGTTGTTTTGTGTGTTTTTCATCGTTGCTTCTGGTGACTTTAACGTGACCTTCTTCAACGACAACATTAATTAAAGGAGCAGCAAATTTGATGTGATCATCGCCTTTTGGTCCTTTAATATCGACGACATTACCATTGACGACAACAGTAACGCCTTCGATCATAGGGATTAATTTATTACCAATTCTTGACATAATTCATTTCCCCCTATTACCAAATGTAGCAGATTACTTCACCACCGATGTTAGCTAATCTACAGCCTTTATCAGTGAGTAATCCCTTACTTGTAGATATGATAGCAATTCCTAATCCTCTTAAAACATAAGGGAGATGTTTGCTATCAGCGGTAACTCTTAAGCCGGGTTTACTTATTCTCTTTAAGCCGCTGATGACTTTTTCGCCATCTGGACCATATTTGAGCATAATTTCGAGGCTCTTTTTACCATCTTTATCTTTGATTT
>Ga0172377_10001093_pt1 | contig 26855 bp, 26 predicted proteins | sample Pumphouse3metaG_FD_119749 | JGI IMG/M metagenome (GOLD analysis project Ga0172377, IMG submission 119749) | Leachate microbial communities from a municipal landfill in Southern Ontario, Canada - Pumphouse #3 metaG | ecosystem: Engineered > Solid waste > Landfill > Unclassified | place: Canada... | reverse complement strand
GGTCATCCCACCCATAAAACCCTAATGGAACATGATGTTGTCATATTAGAAGGGTTAAGATTAAAAGGAATTAAGCCAAAAACCTATACTTTGATTGCTTTACCTTTAAAACTAAAAGACCTAGATGCCTCGCCCGTAAGAGCAGTATTACTTGATAAGGAATAAATAACCATGAAAAAAGATTCTAGTCATTTAACCAACATTCAAAAACATGTAACATTAGAAAATGGCACCGAACCCCCATTTAAAAATGAATATTGGAACCATTTTGAAAAAGGACTTTATGTGGATATATTAGACGGGACACCACTATTTATTTCTAAAGATAAATTTGAAAGTGATTGTGGATGGCCAAGTTTTTCTAAACCAATTAGCCGAAAACTAATTGATGAGAAAGCTGACTTTAGTTTGGGAATGCACCGAATCGAAGTTAGGTCCCAAAAAGCGGATAGTCACTTAGGACATGTCTTCACAGATGGACCAAAGGATTTAGGTGGCCTAAGATATTGTATAAACTCTGCCGCGCTTAGATTTGTTGCCTATGATGATTTGGAGCGTGAAGGCTATCAAGAATATATTGAATTATTCTAAAGTTAATCAACTAAATAAAACCGGCTATTAAGCAGTAAACTTAATAACCGGTTTTATATTTCTTAGTCTTTTTTCATAAAATACATCATCCATTTTTTATCAAAAACGTTACTTATTTTAAAACAAGTTCTAAAGAAGGGTTATATTTTTCTGATTCAATCAAGGTAATAGTTTGTCTAGATAAATCAATCTTGTTGGCTAGTGGTAATTGATTGGGTTTGCGAAAAATCTTAATAATCTATTTTAATTAGGAATAAGGTAATCTTTAAAAGTTTGCTACACCTACTTTAAAATAATATATTTTGGTTAGATCTTTGGCAATATTTCCTAAGAAGCCTCCCAATAAAATCATGTTTAGTAATAAAACAATTTCTAAATTGAGTGCGATTAAAACAACGCCAATAAAAATGATAAAAGAAGTTACGATTGAACTTACTCTTTGAGCATTGAGTAAAATAATTTTGTCCATCTCATCTTCGTTTAGTTCAGTCTTAATCTTTTGTTCAAGATCAATCTCACTAGCTTTACCAGTTTTGATTTGTTCTTTAACAGCCATAGAAACTGAAGTAACAAAATAAAAAATAAGGTGGATTAGGATGTAACTAATGATATAGACACCCCCAAAAGCTAAAAGGGTAATTGCCCACAGTTGATAATTATCAAGTGGTAAATGTCCACCTTGATAGCGTACAACTGTAAAAATGGTATAAGTAATGATTAATAAAGTAGATACGAGTATTGAAACAATAGATTTCTTTTCTTTGAATGTCATGGTAAGTTTTCCTTTCAATTAATATAATGTTTTATATACATATTGTAAACTAAACTTTACACGGTATCAAGCCTATAGATTGATTGATAAAAATAGCTACTTAGGGTTATTTGAAAGAAAAAAGATGTTATTTAGAATAATTATTGTTTCTTTTGAATAGTAATAATTGGTTCTCTATAATAGGTATGTTAGTAAAGGATGGATTTTATTGAAGCGAAGATGGATTTTGATTATCTTATTCATAGGATTATCATTAGTTTCTTTGATGGTGGGGGTTTCTAATGTGACCATTAAAGGACTAATAAGTTTAGATAAAGCGATGTGGTTCTTGATTGGAGCCTCAAGATTACCTAGAACAATTACCATTATATTAACTGCGATTGGACTTTCAATCAGCGGTTTAATCTTACAAACCATTACCAATAATAAATTTGTTTCTCCAGATGTCGTTGGGGTCACGGATAGTGCCAAACTAGGGTTAATTATTGGCGTATTAATGTTTGGTAGTTTTAGTTTACAATTTAGACTATTGTTTGCCTTTATGTTTGCGGTAATAGGTAGTATCGGATTCATCTTTATCTTAAGGAGAATTAAGTTCAAAAATGATGTCTATGTGCCTTTGGTTGGGTTAATGTTTGGCGCTGTAATACAGGCGGTTGTAACATTTATAGCCTATCAGTTTAATTTGACCCAGGTCGCTGATACTATCGGAATCGGAAGTTTCACAACCAAGATACAAGGACAATATGAGTTGTTGTATGTTATTGTGATCCCAATTGTGATTGGTTTTATATATATGGTTCAGTTTAATATTATTGGTTTAGGTGAAGATTTCTCAAAGAATTTAGGCATTAATTATAAAAAAGTGATGGCTATCGGACTTGTGATTGTTTCACTGATAACCGCAGCCATATTTGTTGTGGTTGGGAATATTCCCTTTGTTGGATTAGTGGTACCTAATTTAGTCTCTTTATATTATGGTGACAACACCAAGAAAACCAGTTTTGATGTTGCCTTATTTGGAAGTGTTTTTGTATTAGCGGCTGACATCCTATCAAGAGTTATTATATATCCTTACGAAATGCCTGTATCGGTTACCATGGGGATTACGGGGTCTATTATATTCTTGTTTTTAATTTATAGGCGGTCTCGTTATGCAAAGTAAACAAATCAAAATTATTAGTCTATTAGGGATAATCCTCATTGTTTTTATAGGTTTATATATGACTACATGGTTAATTGGGATTGATTCAATTACCAGTGCTCAACTTTCAAGAGGTTTAACTAGAAGATCCTCTAGAATAGCAGCGATGATCGTGGTGGGGATAACGATAGGAATCACCGCATTGGTATTTCAAACCATAACCCAAAATAGAATTCTAACCCCGAGTGTCATTGGGTTCGATTCTACATTTATGTTGAGTCAAACCTTAATTGTTTTCTTATTTGGGTTTTCAAGTCCGATGTTATCAAATCCTTATTGGAATTTTATTCTATCGGCTGGACTGATGGTGTTGGTGAGCTTTTTCTTGTACGGTACGATTTTAAGAAAGGGTAAAAACAACATTGGTTTGTTGTTACTAATTGGACTAGTGGTAAGAACCTTAATGTCTAGTATTACACAGTTTATTACGATGATTATGGATCCCGATGAATACTTAACGATTACTTCAAGAACCATGCCCAGTCTCACCAATATGAATACGGATATCTTATGGTATATGGCTATTCCGATAATGTTAATTGTTGTGTTTCTCATGATAAGAGACTTAAAATACCTAGATGTGATGGTTTTAGGTGAAGATCAAGCAAAAAGTTTAGGGGTTGATTATGTTAGAGTAACCAACAGAAATTTAATCTATATCGCAATCTTAATCAGTGTTTCAACGGCCTTAGTTGGCCCGTTAATGTTCTTAGGGTTAATAACCGTCAATATTTCAAGAGAACTACTAAAAAAGAGTTATCATAAACCACTCTTGATATCGACCTCTATACTATCGATATTATTCTTAGTTGCCGGGCAGTATTTATTACAACTATTTGAGATTAATGCTTCATTGGTTGTGATTATTAATTTAATCGGTGGGACTTACTTAATTTATATGCTTATAAAGGGGGATCAAAAATGATTGAAATAAAACACTTAAATAAAAAATATGGCGACCTTGTCGTTTTAAACGATATAAATCTGAATATTAAAGAAGGCATGGTTACCGCACTTATAGGTCCAAATGGGGCTGGAAAGTCAACTTTATTGGGGGTGGTTTCAAAATTGCTAGAAGCAGATAGTGGCGAGGTCTATGTTGATGGTAAGAATCATCAAAAAATAAAACTGAACGACTATTCGAAAATCTTAGGCATATTAAAACAAACCAATCAAATTCAAGTTAATTTGACGGTTAGAGAACTGGTAAGTTTTGGTAGATGGCCACATTCAAGGGGGTTTTTAACTAAACAAGATGAAGAAAAGATTGATGAGGCAATAAAGTTTTTAAATTTAAAATCAATTGAACACAAGAATATTAATCATTTATCTGGAGGGCAAAAACAACGCGCTTATATCGCGATGGTTGTTGCTCAAGACACCAAGTATATTTTATTAGATGAACCACTGAATAACCTTGATATGAAATATAGTGTCGAAATGATGTTGATCTTACAAGATTTGGTTAAACAATTAGATAAAACAGTTGTGATTGTGTTACACGATATTAATATCGCATCGATGTTTTCTGATCATATGATTTTAATGAAGGACGGGGAAATATATATTGAAGGAGATCCAAATGAAATAATGGTGAAAGAAGTATTAGATACGGTTTATGATCATGATTTTTGTATTGCTGGCGTTAATGGAAAAAGATATTGTATTTATCATAAAGGAGAAAATGAAGCTTATGAAGAACTTAGTATTATCAATAATTAGTATAGGATTAATAACTTTACTGGCTGGATGTAATATAGTTGACGATAATAATCAAGAAGGTGATACGATTACTATCAGTCAAAACATTACACATGCTGCCAGTCAAAATGATACAGATAGTAAAATCGAAATGATTGATGAAGTGATTCCAGTCAACCCTAAGAAGGTTGCGATTTTTGATTATGGCATTTTAGATATATTTGATTCTATCGGTTTAGATAAATTAGGAATTGAAAAGATTGCGGTTGTAAAATCAAACCTACCTACCTATTTAAATGACTATAATAATGACAATGTCATCAATGCGGGCACATTGTTTGAACCTAATATTGATATTTTAGATTTATTTAGTCCCGATTTAGTAATCATATCCGAAAGAAGTGCCTGGGCTTATGATACATTAAAGAGTGAACTTGGTGGGGTAGCCGTATTAAATGTTCAAATAGACAATGCCAACTATTTAAACTCGGTTGTTCATAACCTTAATAATTTGAAGTTGATATTTGATAATTCAACGTTATTTGATCCACTAAAAACAGATTTAGAAACAAAAACAAATGACTTAAAAACAAAAGTTGAGGCCACTGATTTTAAGGCTTTGATTGTTATGACAAACGGAAATAATGTTACCGGCTTTGGCATAGGATCAAGATTTTCATACATTCATAATGAGTTGGCCATTAAAGCAGCGGATGTTAACTTTGGAAATGGGGACAACAACACCCATGGAGATAATATCTCATTTGAGTATATTGAATCATTAAACCCAAATATCCTCTTTGTTGTGGATAGATCTAACGCAATTGGTGGTGAGCCATCAATTGGTATATTAGATAACACACTCGTTAATTCAACAGAGGCAGGGGTAAATAATAGAATTATCGTATTAGATAGTGTCGCATGGTATATTGTGAGTGGTGGTTATCAGTCAACTTTAACCATGATTAGTGATGTAAGTGTTTTATACGAATAATCAATAAGATTATGGGTCATATTGTTTGATTTAAAACGAGCCATACTTTTGAATTGTATTGGAAAGAAGGTATAGAATGAAAGTAGCCAATAACTATATTGAACTCATTGGTAACACACCAATGGTCAGATTAAACAGAATAAAAAAAGAATTAAATTTAAAAGGTAATATTATTGCCAAATTAGAAAAGTATAATCCTCTCTCAAGTGTAAAAGATAGAATTGCTTTAGCGATGATTGAAGATCTTGAAAAAAGAGGGTTAATCAATGAAAACACAAAACTCGTTGAACCAACCAGTGGCAACACGGGTATTGGTTTAGCGTTTGTCGCCGCCGCTAAAGGGATTAAACTGACGCTTATAATGCCAGATACAATGAGTAAAGAAAGAATGGCGACGATGAAGGCCTTAGGTGCAGAACTCATTTTAACTGAAGGTAAATTGGGGATGAATGGTGCAATTGCGTTAGCTGAAAAAATGCAAAGTGAAGATTCCAATGTAATTATTCCCCAACAATTTCAAAATCCAGCCAATCCATCCATCCATAAATCCACCACTGCCATTGAAATCTATCATGATTTAGAAGGCGATATTCAGGCTTTTGTGAGTGGTGTTGGGACAGGTGGAACCATTACTGGTGTGGGTGAATATTTAAAATCTAAACTAGATAAGGTTGAAATTATCGCGGTTGAACCCTTTGAATCTCAAGTGTTGGCTGGTGGGACCCATTCTAGTCATAAAATTCAAGGCATTGGCGCTGGGTTTATCCCAGCGGTTATGAACTTAAAAGTAGTCGATCGAATTATCCCTATCACGAGTGAAGAAGCGATTGAGATGACTCGGTTTATCGCTAAAACAGAAGGTATTTTTGTCGGTATTTCTTCTGGTGCTGCCCTTGTAGCCGCAATCAAGGTTGCAAAAGAAGATCAGTACTTAAATAAGAATATTGTCGTTGTTTTACCAGATAGTGGTGATAGATATCTTTCGACGGGGATATTTGATTAATTATGTTTTTTAAGCAATTAAGAGCTACCATCAGACAAGCTAAAAAGAATGACCCATCCGCCCCTACAAAAATAACCATATTTTTTACTTATCCCGGTATTCACGCCTTAATGTGGTATCGGGTAGCTCACTTTTTTTACCAAATAAAGCTTACGTTTATCGCCAGAATTATTTCTAATTTAGGAAGATTCTTTACCAATGTCGATATTCATCCTGGGGCAAAAATCGGTGAAGGTCTCTTTATTGATCATGGTGCTGGTGTCGTGATTGGACAAACAGCGGTGATTGGGAAAAATGTTGTTTTATTTCACGGGGTAACTTTAGGTTCAAGTTCAGTTCAATCACAGGGAAAAAGACACCCTACTCTTGAAGATAATGTTGTTGTTTACGCAAATTCAACTATCATAGGGGATATCACGATTGGTAAAAATTCAGTGGTTGGGGCAAGCAGTGTTGTCAAACAAGATATCGGTCCAAATAGTGTTGTGGTAGGTAATCCAATTAGACTCATTTCAGTTGACGGTAAACGTGTATATGACGCCAAAACTGAATGTGAAGCACTTAAGGATGAACTAACCACTTTAAGAGTCAAAATACAAGAATTAGAAGAAAGGCTTTCTAAATAGGAAGCTTTTTTTATTCATTGTTAATCGTTGTCAAGTGTGATAAAATTAATTTAATAGATTAAGGTAATAAAAGGAGACTATTATGCCATATTGTACCAATTGCGGTAATGAAATGACAAACGATCAAGAGTATTGTACCTATTGCGGTAGGAAACAAACCATTAACGAACCCCAACAGCCTTACTATCAAGGCGTAAATCCTAATAATCAAACGACAGAAGAAACCAGCAATACTGCTTTATTGTTTGGCATATTAGGTTTGTTTATTGCAGGAATTATTTTTGGAATTCTTGCGATTGTGTTATCCAATAACCCCGAACAAAAAAATAAAAGTACGGCAAGAACATTGGGTATTATCGATATTGTTTTTGCGATCATTAGTTCGATTTTACTTTACCAGTTTATATAAATAAAATAAGCGAGGGAAATAGTATGTGCGGAAGGTTCACGATTACGGTTTCTCATGAACAATTAGAAACCTATGTCAAAAACAATTACAATATTAATCAAGTCGATGATTATGAATTACCAAGGTATAATGTTGCCCCAGGGACTGATGTTATCTCGATTATTCATGATGGAAAGAAACATCGAATAGGGCTTTTAAAATGGGGATTTGTTTCTTCATTTTCTAAGGACCAAAAGATTAATATTATTAACGCAAAGGCTGAATCCTTGTTTGAAAAACCATTGTTTAAGAATGCCGTAATCAATCAAAGATGTGTGATTATCGCAGATGGTTTTTATGAATGGCAACAAACCACCAAACAATCAATGCGGATTATTACAGACTCTAAGTTGTTTTCGATAGCAGGCATTTGGAATACGATTATCACTAAAGAAAACAAGAAAATCCATACGGTTGCCATTATCACAACAACCCCAAATGATATCATGAAACCAGTTCATGATCGGATGCCGGTTATCTTAACTAAAGAAACTGAAGCAATCTGGTTGGATAGAAACATTAAAGATCCCAATAAATTAAAAGAAGTCTTAAAACCTTATCCATTTGAGATGCATGTGTATCCTGTTTCGAAAAAGGTTAATAAAGTAACTTACCAAAAACCTGATGCCATTGACCAAATAGAAGTTGACTTCTAGGAAAGGAAAACAATGGATAAAAAAATAATTGAAGTAATCAGAAAATTTAATCATGATCGTGATTGGGAACAGTTCCATACACCTGAAAACCTAGCGAAATCTTTGGTTATTGAAGTCGGTGAACTCTTAGAAGAGTTTCAGTGGGATTCAAAAGAAAAATCTCTAGAAGGCATTAAAGATGAGCTTGCAGATGTTTTTTTATATGCCTATATGTTAGCAGATAAGTATCAGCTTGATGTTGAAGAAATTATGTTAGAGAAAATAAAAAAGAATGAAAAGAAATATCCAATTGAGCAAGCAAAAGGTAAAAGTAAAAAATACACAGAATATTAATTATTGATTGTGAAGCACTAGAATTTATAGTATAATCAAAAAATCAATAAGAACTCTAATTTTGAGTTCTTATTTTTATTATATTTTAGGTGGGGTTAATGATATAATTAAATTAACGATAACAGAAAGAAGAATACTATGGCAAAGTTAGAAAAAATGATTTATGGTGATTTTAATTCTATTATAAGTGACCTTCATAATGGTATTTTATCAAAGAGTATTTCAGCTTCTTATGAAGATGGTAGTAGCTATACTGTAAATGGCTTTAAATCAGTTACGAGGGTCTATGAAAGATATTCATATATTGGCAGTAATAGAGTTAGTTTAACGGTAAATTTATCTGGAACAGAGGGCAAATATTATTTAAGTATCATTACATCAGGCGGTTCTCAAGCAGTATTTTTTAAAATTAACACTTGGGGTGAAGCTTCATTTTTAGATTCAATTAGAGAAATTGTAAATAAATTAGGAGATTAAAATGACAATTAAAGATAAATCATTGAAAAAGCATTATGAATGGAAAGGCAAAATAGAAACCAAAGTAAAAGCTAAACTTAAAACAAAAGAAGATTTAATGTTGGCTTATACACCAGGGGTTGCAGAGGCCTGTTTAGCAATCAAAAATGATGTTTCATTATCTTATCAATTAACTGGTAGAGGTAATACCATCGCGGTAATTACTGATGGAACTGCAGTCTTGGGGTTGGGTGATATTGGACCAGAGGCAGGAATGCCAGTTATGGAAGGAAAAGCAGCCCTTTTTAAACGTTTTGGAGATGTTAACGTAGTTCCGTTATGTTTAAAAACAAAAGACACAGAAGAAATTATTAAAACGATCAAGTTATTAGAAGGAAACTTCGCGGGGATTAACTTAGAAGATATCGCTGCACCACGATGTTTTGAGATTGAAAAAAGACTTGTTGAAGAATTAGATATCCCAGTTTTTCACGATGATCAACATGGTACAGCAATCGTCGTTGGGGCGGCGTTGATTAATAGCCTAAGATTAACCAAGAAAAAACTACAAGCTATAAATATCGTGATCAACGGAGCTGGAGCTGCGGGTATCGCAATCGCTAAATTTCTATTACACTTGGGCGCTAAGAATCTTATTTTAGTTGATAGAAACGGGATTATTTCAAGGGATGAACCACAGTCTAATAAAGCCAAAGAAGAAATTGCTTTATTAACAAATCATCATCTTTTAAAGGGAATTTTGGTTGAGGCAATAAAAGGAGCGGATGTTTTTATTGGGGTCTCAGTGCCAAATGTATTAACGAAAGAAATGGTTAAATCAATGGCTAAAGATCCAATTGTTTTTCCATTAGCTAACCCAATTCCAGAAATCGATCCTAAACTAGCGAAACAAGGTGGGGCAATCATAGTTGGAACAGGTTCCAATCAATATCCAAATCAAATTAATAATGCCTTGGTATTCCCAGGTTTATTTAAAGGTGCCTTGGCAGCTGAAGCAAAAAAGATTACGATTGAAATGATGGCCAGTGCTTCAGAAGCGATTGCGTATTATATAACGGATGAAAAACTAACCCATGATTATATCGTACCAAGTGTATTAAACGAAGAAGTTCATCAAAAAGTGAGTGAATCGGTTAGAATAACTGCGATTAAACAAGGAATTATAAGAAAATAATAAAATATTGATAAAAAGCCACTAATATCTAGTTTATACATATTTAAACGGTGATTATTTAGGAATAAATACATATATTTTAAAGATTATAATAAGGAGTGTATGATGTGGAATTAAAACAATTGTTTCTTAAAAGAGAATCCTGTAGAAACTTTTCAGGTAAAAAGGTGAACAAACAAATCATATTAGATATTTTAGATGAAGCTAGATTAGCCCCATCCGCGAGAAACAATCAACCATGGCATTTTTGGATTGTTGAAAATCAAGAAACTTTTCAGGCGTTAGTTTCACCGTTGCGTAGTTTTACACAAAAGGCTGGGGCGATGGTTATTTTAACAAAACCTAAGAATTTAGAATATGGCACCCACAATTATGCCGATTTTGATGCAGGAATTGTTACAGCCTATATTACTTTAGCTGCGATAAATAAGGGAATTCAAACTTGTATGATCGGATCTTTTCGCGATGAAGAAGTTAAATCAGTCGTTCCTGCATTAAAAGATGAAACGATTCAATTAATGATTCTTTTTGGTTATTGTGATGATTCTCCAAGAGAAAAGACAAGAATTGAACTTACCAATATGGTCAATATAATTTAAGTCAAATCTTATAAAAAACGAACCTCTATAAACCCATTTTGATTAATGGGTTTTATTTTTGGCTGTTTGATCCATCAAATGCTTAGATTGTCTTTAATAATCTAAACTATTTTTCCTTGATTAATAAACTTAAATACTTGTTCTCATTCATATAAAAAATATTGACAACATTACTTAACAAAAATAAAATATTGATTATTCACTGACTTCCACATTTTCTAAATAGTTTATACTATTTTATTCATATAAGGAGAATAATATGAGAAAAACAATAGGTATTTTAGCGCTTTTGATTGTTCTTTTTTTGGTTGGTTGTGATCCAGTAAAAGTTGATTACACCATCACATTTGATTCTTCTGGTGGTTCTGAAGTATTATCGATTCATGTGACAAAGGTTACAAATACTTTAGAGATGCCTGATGATCCAACTAGATTGGGATATACATTTGATGGTTGGTTTACAACTCAAAACTATGATGTGCCTTGGGTTTATAGTCCACTCAACATAATTAATATTACTGTTTATGCAAAATGGCTACCTGATGAGGTAGAAACTTTCACCGTTACTTTTGATTCGGATGGCAGATCAAATGTTGGAAGCATCATTGATAATATGGTGCTTTATTTACAAATCGTGAATTATCCTAGGACAACCGTAACCGTTCATGTTGATAAAACAACAATATTGCTTCCAAATATGATAATATTTGATAATCATTATTCTGATGTATATTGGGAAGTTCATTATTATTTAGAAAGTAACAGTTTACCGGTTGATAACATTAAATTCTATTTAGAAGCAGATTTCATAACGGTATGGGATGGCGTCGTGACAGCTGATTTAGTCGTCTATGCACAAATCTAAACTATAAAATGAACAAAAAACCGAGAAACGAATCTTTGTCTCTCGGTTTTTTTATGGTTTACAATAAAAATAAGGGGTTATAAAGGTTTATTTCTCACAATTATTGTTTTTTTGTTTAATATAAGATAAAATATTAAGTAGTTAAGTTGGTGATAACTTGAAAAGTAACATCTTTGGGATTGGTGGAATAAACACCGATCATAAGTATCATATTTCTAGTAAAATTAATCTTTATACTTCAAACATAGCCACATCTAGCTATTCTTATGGAGGCGTTATTCGTAATGTCTTAGAAAACTTGGGTAGATTAGGTGAAAATGTCACGCTTTTGAGTGTGGTTGGAAATGATCTTCGGGGAGAGGACATTATTAACTATTCAAAAGAATTTATGAAGGTTGATAAAATTTTAAGGACGGATAAGCCAACGGGAAGTTATGTTGCCATTACTGAGCCGGAAGGTGATATGTTCTTAGGGCTAGCTGTGATGGATAACATGATTGATTTGAATATTAATTATTTAAAAAAGTATGAAGAAGATCTAAAAAGAGCTGATTATATTGTAATAGACTCTAATCTTGATATGGAAACGATTAATTATTTAATTGCTTTAGCGAAAAAGTATTATATTAAGTTAATTATTGTAGGGGTATCAGGGCCTAAAACAGCCAATTTACCATTAAACTTGAAAGGGGTTTATCTGGCCATTCACAATTTAGATGAATCTCAAAGTTATTTTAATAGTTCCTTAGATGATATCAAACTATTGACCAGTTTTTGGGTGGATAGAGGGGTTGAAATAAGTGTTGTAACAAACGGTGTTCATAATGTTTGTTACCAAGCAAAAGGAGAGAAAGTAATCGAAGTTCCAGTCAAAAAATCTAAACATTTTGTTGATGCTACTGGGGCCGGAGATTCCTTTTCCAGTGGGGTTATTTATGGTTTAGCCAATAATAATACGCTAAGAAATTCAATTACATTGGGGTTGGTAAATAGTTATTATACTGTTGCTTCAACCGATTCAGTTAGGAAAAACTTAAGCAGTGAAACTTTATTAAAAGAAATGGAGAAATATAAAAATGACATCTAATTATTTAAGTTATTCAAAAGAAGTTCAAAAAGCAATGACAGATTCACAACCAATTGTTGCCTTAGAGTCAACCATTATTACACATGGTATGCCTTATCCACAAAACTTAGAAATGGCAAAAAAAGTAGAACAAATTATTCGTGATAATGGTGCGGTTCCCGCAACAATCGCTGTCATTGATGGAAAAATTAAAATCGGATTAGAAGCAAAAGAACTAGAATTATTAGCCAAATCACCCGAAGCGATTAAAGTATCTAGAAGAGATTTTGCTTATGTCTTAGCCTCTAAGAAGGTTGGAGCAACCACGGTTGCTGGCACCATGATTGCGGCTAAACTGGCAGGTATCAAGTTTTTTGTGACAGGTGGTATTGGGGGTGTTCATAGAGGATTCAATGAAGATATGGACGTTTCTGCCGACTTAGACGAACTTGCGAAAACAAGTATTTGTGTCATCTGTGCTGGCGCTAAAGCTATTTTAGATTTACCAAGAACATTAGAGTACTTAGAAACTAAAGGGGTTCCAGTCATTGGATATAAAACCGATTATCTTCCTGCTTTTTATACCGCTAAAAGTGCATATAAATTAGCATTAAGACTGGATAATCCAGATACTATTGCGAAACTGGTCCATGCCCAAGCTAAATTAGGCTTAGAAGCTGGCGTTCTTGTCACAAATCCAATTCCTGTTGAACATGAACTAGATGGCGCTTACATGGATACGATTATTAATGCGGCTGTTAAAGAAGCACATGATAAGCATATTAAAGGGAAAGATGTGACACCATTCTTGTTGGCAAACATTGTTGAAAAAACGGGTGGTAAATCGTTAGAAGCAAATATTGAATTGGTTTATAATAACGCTAAGCTTGGCGCCCAAATTGCCAGTGCTTTTAGTAATATTGATTAACATAGTATAAGCGGGATTTCAATCAAAACTCTATTAGACAGTAGAATAGGGGTAATTATGAAAGAAACAAATAAGAAATATATTCTCGAACCATGGGTGGTTGATTTTAACCAATTTGGTCAATATAAAACGTATGGGTATCATAATATGTTAGGTTACTTAGCCGATACACATTTAAAGGATACCGATTCCGGTATTGGGGTTCAATTAGCAGGAAAGTATGGATGGGTCATTATTTCAATGGTAATTGAAATTGATAAACCAATCACAACAACGGATACCAATTTATTGGGTTATACTTGGTATGTTGGTAAAAAAGGACCTTACTATCGAAGAGAGTTCGCCGTCTTAAATAAGAATGAAGAAGTGATGGTTAGGGGAACCAGTTTTTCTGTTTTAATGGATTTAGAGTACAGATCCATTTATCGAAAAAGAGAACTGCCTTTTAATCTAATGGAAAACACAGAAATAAGATTAACCGATGCGGATCCTAAGTTTAGAGAAGAATTAGAGTTTAAACCGGTTTATAATCGCACCGTTACCAATGCCAATATTGATAATTTAGGTCATGTAAATAACGTTAGGTATAACGAGTTTTGTTATGACGCGATGGGTCTAGAAGAAACTAAAAATATGGATAAACTCAAAAAAATGCAGCTATATTTTCACAGTGAAATGCATTTAGGGGATGAATTTAAAGTTGGAGTTAGTCGTTATAATGGTCAAGAAGCTTACGAAGTTTATAACCTAACCAAAAATGAAAAAAGTTTTACTATGCTTATAGAATATAAGGAGTAAGATATGGAACCTAATGATAAAAAAGCATTTAAAGAAAAATCAAAACAACTAGATGAAAGAGTCAAACGTTATCGAGACTACATGGAAGAAACTTGGATTGAAGTTGATGCCAAAGAGGTCTTAAATAAAAATACCTTAACCGATGCCATTGATGGGATGGAAGAAGACAATAAGTATATTCCCTATAAAGATGATGTAGAAATTATTATTAAAAATGCCTTAAAAACCCAACAATCTCTCATTAGAAATAAGATAGAACATCAATTGGTAGCAAGGCTTTATGAACTTAAAATGAGTATTAGAAGACTGTACCGGAAAATATTTTTCACTTTTATAATAGGCATGATTGGTTTTATTAGTAATATTGTTTTACATCATTATGAGGTTGATCTGTTTGCCGTAAGAGAAATGTTAAATATTGTTTCATGGATCTTCTTATGGACAACCATTGAAAAGTTTATTTTTGACCGACATGAACTCCTTTATAAGAAAAACTTAATGGAACGAATGTATTTTGGTAAATATTCTTTTGATGAATCAGAAATGAGTTAAATCTTATAAATATAAGTAAAAATGGACACAGGGTCCATTTTTATATATGAATGTGTTATTTTTCGCTTAAAGGTAATGTTTAGGAAATGTTTTGTTATAATGTTAATATGTTTAAAAAAGAGATTGATAAAATGGTTTATGCTGGTCTAGATGTAGGATCAACGACAATTAAATTAGTGATATTAAATGAAAATAAAGAAGTCGTCTACAAACGTTATGAAAGACACTTATCTAATATTAAGAAGACAATTCATATGTTTTTAAGTGACGTTGTTAAGGAATATAATGATGTACCAATAAAGCTAACAGTTACTGGTTCGGGGGGATTAAGTTCTTCTAAATGGTTAGAAGTACCATTTATTCAAGAGGTTATTGCCTGTGTTAAAGCAGTTGAAGAAACGATTGAAGGCACAGATGTAGTTATTGAACTTGGTGGCGAAGATGCGAAAATTACTTTTTTCACCAACGGGATAGAACAACGGATGAATGGGACTTGTGCTGGAGGTACTGGTGCCTTTATTGATCAAATGGCGGCCTTGATGAATACCGATGCGGCAGGTTTAAATGATCTAGCAAAAAACGCAAAAGAAATTTATCCGATTGCGGCTCGATGTGGCGTGTTTGCGAAAAGTGATATTCAACCTTTATTAAATGAAGGGGCCAGAAAAGAGGATATCGCGATTTCTGTTTTTCAAAGTGTTGTCAATCAAACGATTTCAGGATTAGCCTGTGGAAGACCGATTCGGGGTAAGGTGGTTTTTTTAGGGGGACCATTGTTCTTTTTAACCGAGTTGAAACAACGATTTAAAGAAACCTTAAATTTAGCTGAGGCCGATGCAGTTAGCCCAGAAGATGGCCAGTATTATGTCGCTATTGGGGCTGCGAGATCAACTAAAGATAACGTACCAACAACATTTAATCAATTGCTAACTAATTTAACGAACCATTCTTTGGATGCGACTGATGATGTCACTAGAATGGAAGCCCTATTTGAAAATGAAACAGATTATCTAAGTTTTAAAGAAAGACACGCGAAGTCCAGTGTTCCAATCAAAGACATGGCTACCTATTATGGGAATGCCTATTTAGGAATAGATGCTGGTTCTACGACCACAAAAATGGTATTAATAGATGATAATGGAGACATCTTATATCAATTTTATGCCAATAATGAAGGTTCTCCATTAAGGGTTTTAAAAGGGGCATTGTTGGAATTATATGATCGGATGCATGAAGGGATTAAGATTAAGAAAAGTGCGGTTACCGGTTATGGAGAAGCATTGATCAAAGCGGCCTTATTTGTCGATATTGGCGAAATAGAGACAGTCGCTCACTATACAGCGGCTGAGCACTTTGTTCCCAATGTTGATTTTATACTGGACATTGGTGGTCAAGATATGAAATGTATGACCACCAAGGATGGGATCATTCAAACGGTTGTTCTCAATGAAGCTTGTAGTGCCGGATGTGGTTCTTTTATTGAGAACTTTGCTCAATCACTAGATGTTAGTATTCCTGAGTTTGTCGATGTAGCAATCAAGTCTAAAAATCCAGTTGACTTAGGCTCTAGATGTACCGTATTTATGAATTCTAAAGTGAAGCAAGCCCAAAAAGAAGGGGCAACGGTTGGCGATATCTCAGCTGGCTTAGCCTACAGTGTTATTAAAAATGCATTGTATAAAGTAATTCGGTTAAAAAGTAAAGATGATTTAGGTGACCATGTTATTTGTCAAGGGGGCACTTTTTTAAATGATGCCGTCTTAAGAGCTTTTGAACTTCAAACTGGTAAAGAGGTTATCAGACCCAATATTGCCGGTATTATGGGCGCCTATGGTTGTGCGTTGATTGCCAAAGAAGATGATAATCCTTATTCATCTTTAATTAGTCAAGAAGACTTAATTAATCTTGACATTAATTCAACCATGCGACGTTGTGGATTGTGTCAAAACAATTGTATTTTAACGGTCTATGATTTCTTAGGGATTCAATACATTAGTGGCAACAGATGTGAAAGAGGCTTAGGGTTACCGCTTCAAAAATCAGAATTACCTAATTTATTCGAATATAAAAATAAACGATTATTCACCTATAAACCGGTAAAAAAAGAAAATGCCAAACTGACCGTGGGAATTCCCCGTGTTTTAAATATGTATGAAAATTATCCGTTTTGGGTAACCTTTTTTAATCATTTGAATTTTAGAGTGGTTTTATCACCGCCATCAAACAATAAGATTTATCAAAAAGGGATTGAAACCATTCCAAGTGAATCGGTTTGTTATCCAGCAAAACTGGTTCATGGTCATATCAGTTGGCTTTTAGAACAAAACTTAGATTTTATCTTTTACCCTTCGGTTATGTATGAACATAAAGAAGATTTGACGGCTGATAATCAATTTAATTGCCCAATTGTGATTAGTTATCCTGAAGTTATTAAGAATAATGTGGACGATTTAAAAGATAAAAATATCCCTTTGGTTCATCCGTTTATCTCTTTTCATGATTTTAAATTACTACCTGATAAACTATATGAAGTATTTAAGCATACTGGGGTATCTAAAAAAGAAGTTACTGAAGCTGTAAAACTAGCCGTTAATGAAATGGAACAGGTCAAAATAGATACTCAAAAAGAAGGCGAAAGAGCCTTAAAGTATATGAACGATAACAATTTGTTTGGGATTGTTTTAGCAGGAAGACCTTATCATATTGATCCGGAGGTTCATCACGGAATGGATAAATTGATATCGGGGTATGGATTTGTTGTTTTTAGTGAAGATTCGCTAGCCCATTTGGGTTCTTTAGAAAGACCGATTCGAGTGGTTGACCAATGGGTTTATCACAATAGACTGTATAGAACGGCCAACTTTGTTACTGAACAACCAAGATTAGAATTAGTTCAACTGACAAGTTTTGGTTGTGGTTTGGATGCGGTTACCGCTGATCAAGTTAAAGAAATACTAGAAAGACATAATAAAATATATACGCTTATTAAAATTGATGAAGTCAATAACTTAGGTGCGGCAAGAATTAGAATTCGTTCACTTAAGGCAGCGATTGAAAAGCGTCATCAACGTTCAATTATGCCAATCGAATCAACAACTGCTCTAGAACGTGTCATCTTTACGAAAGAAATGAAGAAGACACACACGATATTAGCGCCACAAATGAGTCCGATTCATTTTGAATTATTAGAACCAGTCTTTAAAAAGGCAGGTTATAAGGTTGAGATTCTCCATCATACGACATTGGCAGATGAAAATACCGGATTAAAATACGTTCATAACGACGCCTGCTATCCGTCCATTTTAGTGGTTGGACAGCTAATGGAGGCATTAAAATCAGGCAAGTATGACCTAGATAAAGTCGCTTTACTGATTACTCAAACAGGTGGAGGTTGTCGGGCAACAAACTATATCGCTTTTATTAGAAAAGCATTAAAGGATATGCACTTAGAACATATTCCAGTAATCTCATTAAATTCATTAGGAAAAGAGTTGAATCCTGGTTTTAAATTATCCTATAAGTTAATTAAAGAAGGTTTACAAGCTTTGGTTTATGGTGATTTATTGATGAAGGTCCTTTACCGCGTTAGACCTTATGAAATAACAAAAGGTTCTGCAAATGAACTTTATAATAAATACAATGAACTGGGTAAAACTTTCTTTACGGGAAAACTGAATACTTCTTTTGATGTGTTGTGTTATGAAACCATTCAAGCTTTTGACCGTTTTCCAATGACAGATGAAGTAAAACCCAAAGTGGGTTTAGTCGGAGAAATTTTAGTCAAATTTCACCCATATGCCAATAATGACGCTGTAAGGATAGTTGAAGAAGAAGGCGGTGAAGCTGTCATGCCTGCTTTATATGATTTCTTCTTATATACCCTTAAAAATAGTATGGTTAAGGCGGATTTAATTGGTTATCACAAAAAGATGAAACCAATCTCAAACCTGATTATCAAATATATGGAACGGGTTAGAAAAAATATCAATAAGTATTTAAGTATTTCAGAACATTTTACTGCTTATCATAATATTCACCAGATAGCAGATGGGGCAAAAGATATTTTATCTTTGGGTAATCAAACGGGTGAGGGATGGTTCTTAACAGGTGAAATGGTTTCGTTAATTAAAGATGAAGTCCCCAATATCATTTGTATGCAGCCATTTGCGTGTTTACCTAACCATGTGGTTGGTAAGGGCATGATTAAAGCATTAAGAAATGAATATCATGAAGCGAATATTGTTGCGATTGACTACGATCCGGGTGCTTCTAGTGTTAACCAGTTAAACCGAATCAAATTAATGATGGCAGTGGCACATAAGAATTTAGATTCAAATTAAACAATGAAAAAAGGACGAAATCAGCAAATCTTAACAACGATTAATCGATTAATGACTTGTTTATTTTGACGTTTTAAGGTAACATGATTAAAAGTGAGGTAACTTATGCAAGCTTTATTTATCGTATTGAATGATTCAAATTACATGGATGATATTCTTGAAGTCTTTGTAAAACATGGGGTTAAGGGGGCAACGATAGTTGACTCGTATGGCATGGGCAAAGCCCTTAGAGAATCTCAAACTTTAAGTTTTTTAATGAAAGGTTCTATTGATAGATCTGTTCCTGAACATGTAGACGATTCAAAAACTATCTTTTCAGTTATCCCAAACGATGAGGATTCAGCTCTAATTATTAAAACCATATCACATTTGTTAAACTATTCTAAAAGTGACACCGTTGGGTTTATGTTTGTAGTACCAGTAGAGGGTATTTATCCAATGAAATAAAAAGCGACTTCAAAAGTCGCTTTTTATTTCGCTTGACTAAGATAATACTCAATAATAGCTTGCGTTCCAGCATCATTATGAAGTTCACTTAAGATCGAATATGTTTTTTCAGCCAGTTTTAGAAGTGGTAAATCTAGTCCTATAGACTCTTCTAAAGCCAGTTTTAAATCCTTTAAAAAGTGTTTGACATAAAATCCTGGTTGATAATCTTTTAAAATCATTTTTTTACCATTGTGAATTGCTTGCCAACTAGAGGCTGAACCGCCTACTATTACACTATAGACATCTTCTAAATTCAAGCCTTTTTCTTTGGCAAAATATAAGCCTTCTGCGATCCCAAGAATGTTACCAGCAATCGTAATTTGATTGGCTAACTTCATTGTTTGACCACTACCTGGACCACCCATATAGGTAATTGTTTTACCCATATAAGTCAAGTAAGGAAAAATGGTTTGATAGGTTGATTCCTCACCACCAACCATAATTGATAAGGTACCATTGATCGCGCCAGAGTCTCCTCCCGTAACCGGTGCATCTAGCATTTCAAGACCATATTGTTTTGCGAGAGAGGATAGTTCAACGGCGAGACTAACCGAAGAAGTGGTCATATCAACTAGGATAGTTCCTTTTTTGCAGTGGGGAATAATTGTTTCATAAACCGCCCTAACATCACTGGGATAGCCAACGATACTAAAAATAATATCGGCCTTTTTTGCTTCCAAAACCAAATCCGTTGCCACTTTTACATGTGGCTCTAACGCTTTTGCTTTTTCAATTGTTCGATTATAAACGGTAACATCAACATTTTTTTTGGCTAAATTTAGTGCCATCGGTCGTCCCATTACACCTGTTCCAATAAATAATACTTTCATTCATAAATCCCTCCAAACTATGATTTAATTATAACATATAAAAACTAAAACGTTTTTACCAAGAATAAGATTGAATTAACAAGCGAAATAGATTATAATGATAAAGAACTCTCCGAATCTTCGTGAGTGGGGGACCCAATTAATGGGGGTGAATCTATTTTATAGAAAGGACACTTAATGTTCTAAACCCGTCAGCTAACCTCATAGGAGTTATTAAGCGTATAGTTAATATGCGTTTTTTTATTATAATGAGGATAGGAGAGAGTTTATGTTGTTGATTTTTAAAGTTGCGGTAGTTCTTTTGGTCGGCTTTATCGGTGGTAAAGTAGCTAAAAGATTTAAACTACCAGAAGTATCGGGTTATCTGGTCTTTGGTTTAATCCTAGGACCGAGTTTAATGTTGTTATTTGGCGGTGGAGAAGGTTTTATTACTTCTATAGACCAAAACACATTAAAATTTATTAGTGAGATTGCATTGGCCTTTATTGCTTTCTCTATTGGTAGTGAATTTAGTATTAGCCAAATGAAAAAAGTTGGTAAAAAGATTAATACTATTACCATGCTTGAAGTAATTGGTGTAGTAATAGCGGTATTTTTAATATTATTCTTTATCCCTAAACCAGAACCTATTATGACTGGATATCAACCTTTTAGTAGTGGAAATATCGCGTTTGGATTGATATTAGCTTCAATGAGTGCAGCCACAGCACCCGCGGCAACCTTGATGGTTATGAGACAATATAGAGCTTATGGACCATTAACAAAAACAGTATTGCCTGTAACCGCACTAGATGATATTTATGGGATAGTTATCTTTGGCTTTTTTATCTCAATTGCTCAGATGCTAACATCCACTACTTCAATGCCAGTATGGTTAATGATTACTAAACCTTTTATTGAAGTATTTGGATCAATCATAATTGGGATGGTTTTAGGGTTTGTTTTATCAAAGATTGTCGTTAAATTTGATAAAATACGTGATGATATGCAAGTGTTGTCAATCATTGTGGTATTTTTAGGAATTGGTGTTTCAGTACTATTAAATAATTACTTTAGTCAGTATAATCTAGGTATATCTAGTTTATTAATTAATATAATGATTGGGACAATGATAGCGAATATGGTTAAGAAACCACAAGGTGTGTTTAATAGCATAAATGATTTTACAACCCCATTTTATGTTGTGTTCTTTACATTGGCTGGAGCGAGCTTAAACTTAGGAATTATTAAAACATCAGTCCTTGTTTTCATACTTGCAGTTGCCTATATTATTGCAAGAGGGTTTGGAAAATATACTGGCGCACGTGTAGGAGCTAAGATTACTGATGCAGAACCTGCTGTACAAAAATACTTAGGATTTGCGCTCTTGCCACAAGGCGGCGTTTCATTAGGGTTATTAGTCGTTGTAAGTAGTCAAATGCCAACCTTCTATCCACTTATTTCAACCATCATTATGTTAAGTATTTTAATTTATGAAACTACTGGTCCGATTTTCGCTAAATATGCAATTAGTAAAGCAGGCGAAATTAATGGTCTTGATAAGTTAGATCAATTGTCTTCAATTGAAGGCATCGCCTAAAGGAGTATAACATGCAAATACTGTATATCGTTTTAAATGATTTATCACACTTACCTAATATTCTCGATACATTTGTTAAATTGAAAGTTAGAGGCGCTACCATACTAGACAGTGAAGGAATGGCAAAAGCGGTTTTAGAATATGAAGGTTTAAACTATTTTTTAAGTGGCCCTTTCCAAGAAATTAATCTAAAAAAAATTGGTTCCTCAAAAACAATCTTTACGGTAATACCTAAAGATGAACAAGTACCGATTATAGTAGAAGAAATCCAAAAAGTTTTAACCGATTCCCATGAAGAGGTTATTGGGTTTATGTTTACATTACCTGTTTCAGGGATTTATCCATTAAAAGCACATAAAAAATAGTATCCAAATTTGGATACTTTTTTTTCGTAAACAACTAAAAAAATGAATAGATTGTGAAAAAAATTAGATTATTTTACAAATTAGGATTGTTAGGATTATAATAAGCTTGAAAGCGTTTTTAGAAAGGAGCATTACCGTGAATTGGATTTTACTAGCATCTATTATGGTTGCACTACTAGCATTTGGATTGGCAATTTGGTTATTATTATGGGTCAAACGTCAACCACAAGAGAACCTAAGAATAAGAGAAATAGGTTCGTACATTAAACAAGGCGCCAGAACATTTTTAAAACGAGAATATAAAATGTTATTTTGGTTTACACTTGTCGCTGCAATTTTAATTTTATTGTTTTTGCCTAAATTTATATGGCAAGATAACCCGGTTGATAACATTTGGATGGCAATAAGTTATATTTTCGGGACTTTATTCTCAGGAATCGCCGGTATTATCGGGATGGAAGTCGCAACTTCAGCGAATATGAGAACAGCTGAAGCAGCTAAAAAAGGTATAAAACCGGCCTTTTTAGTTGGTTTTAGAGGTGGCTCGGTAATGGGGATGGCGGTTGTTGGCGGGTCTTTATTAGGGGTTGCGTTAGTTTTCTTTTTAGTAGGTAATTCTCAAGCCTTATTGGGCTTCAGCTTTGGGGCATCATCATTGGCGCTTTTTGCGAAAGCGGGCGGTGGTATTTTCACAAAAACAGCCGATATATCAGCTGATTTAGTTGGTAAAGTTGAACTTGGAATTCCTGAAGATGATCCAAGAAATCCTGCGGTTATCGCAGATAATGTTGGTGATAATGTCGGTGATGTTGCCGGAATGGGCGCAGATTTATTTGATTCTAATGTCGCCTCAATGTCAGCAGCATTGGTGATGGCTATTTCTTTAGATGCTAAGTTAGGTAATACAAAGCATACTACAACCGTCTTTGTCTTTGCGATACTGGGTTTATTAGCTTCAATGATTGGGATATTATTTGCTAGAATGGGTAAAAAGAGTGGACCAACTAGCGCTTTAAATAAGAGTACTTATATTACCACAGGTTTATATGCTATATTTACTGCCGTGGCAACTTATCTTTTAGATTTTGAGTGGCGTATTTATGGTGCCGCTATGATCGGTTTAGTCATTGGGGTAGTAATCGGGATAACCAGTGATTTATTTACGAATGATGCCCATAAACCAGTCAAAACGGTGGCTGAGGCAGCTCAAAGTGGGTCAGCTTTAACCTTAATATCTGGGATGAGTTATGGTTTCTTGTCAGTAATGCCAGCGATTGTTGGAATAGCAATTAGCGCGCTTGGATCTTATCTAATTATGGCGCCTTTAGCAGATGGCTTCTTTATTCAAAGTTCAGAATATGGTATGTTTGGCATTTCTATGGCAGCAGTTGGAATGTTATCGATTGTCGGAATGATTATCTCTAATGATGCTTACGGTCCTATTGTTGATAATGCAAGGGGTTTAGCCGAAATGGGGAACTTAGGTGATGAAGTGTTAGATATTACGGATGAACTTGATAGTGCTGGTAACACTGTAAAGGCAGTAACAAAAGGGTTTGCGATTGGTGCAGCAGGGTTAACTGTCATTGCTTTATTGGGTGCTTTTATGAGTGAGGTAAATATGGTAATCCTAGAAAGAGGATTATCACAACCATTGTTAACTGGTTTTGATATTATGGATCCATTGGTGTTCTTTGGATTACTGGTTGGATCAACTATTCCAGCTGTATTTAGTGCTTTATTAATGTTAGGCGTTGAAAAGAATGCCAGCAAGATGGTTAAGGAAATTCATCGTCAGTTTGATGAAATTGAAGGACTTAAAGAAGGCAAAGCTGGCGTTGTTCCTGAATATGATAAATGTATTGAAATCGGCACGCTTGGCGCCTTAAAAGAATTAATTCCAGCAGGATTGTTCGCTATTATACTGACATTACTCGTTGGCTTTATCGGTGGCGTAAAAGCGATTGGCGGCTTCTTAACTGGTAACATTATTACGGGCTTATTACTAGCACTATTTATGAGTAATAGTGGTGGTTTATGGGACAATTCTAAAAAATATATTGAAGCCGGTAATTTTGGTGGTAAAGGTTCAGATGCACATAAGGCGGCTGTTGTGGGGGATACTGTAGGTGATCCATTTAAGGATACAGCAGGTCCAAGTATTAATACGCAGATTACGGTTGTTAGTTTGGTTGCTTCATTGATGAGTTCAATTTTCTTACTATATTCACTTTTTTAAATCATAATCGCTAAAATGAGACTCAAACGATAATAAAGTTTGGGTCTTTTTATTGTATAATGGGATTAGGAGTTGATAAGATGTATATATTTATACCGAAAAGAATCCATGAACAGATCGAAGATGAACTTGATAAATCTTGGAAGGTCGTCCATGAACTAGACAAAGATGTGAATGTCTTTGTTGGAATGGCTTCACAAATAAACGATCATTTAGATAAACTTAAAAACTTAAAATACCTATTATTGATTACGGCTGGATATGATACTTTGGATATCTCTTTTTTAAAAGAACATGGAATTAGACTTACAAACGCAAGAGATGTTTATAGCGTTTCCATCGCTGAAATGGTTGTCGCTCAAATTCTTAATTTTAATAAGGGCTTAGAAACATATCATGACCAACAAGAGCGTCGGATATGGAAACCTTATTTTGATTTCATTGACTTAGAAGGCGCTAAAGTTGGCTTTATTGGTGGTGGTTCAATCGCTGGTGAAATACTTAAACGTCTTAAAGGTTTTAATATTACATCCAGTGTTTATCGAAGAAGTAATGAACCTAGTTTGTTTGATGAAACTTATAATACAATTGAAGGGCTTCAAAAGTTAATGGCAAAATCCGATTACATTATCAACACACTACCATTAAGTGAATCAACGACTAATTTAATTGATAAATCCTTGTTTGATTTAATGCATAAAGATGCTTTTTATGTCAATGTTGGAAGAGGTCAAACCCATGATGAATCTTATTTAATTAAACTGTTGAATGCGCATAAAATAAGGGGAGCTTACTTAGATGTATTCCACACTGAACCGCTTTTAGAAAGTTCGCCTTATTGGCAAATTAAAAATCTTTTAATAACCCCCCATAATTCTAGTAATACCCCACTACCAGACAAGGTTTTGATGAAACTAATTGTTAACAACTTAAATAATTATTTGACTCAAAATCCTTTAATTAATGAGATAAAGTTATGATTAGAATACTAACCTGTAACAGTATCGATAGTCGTGGATTAGGCGTTTTATATCATGAGGGCATTAAAGGCTATTTTAGAGATATTCTAATTGGAGAAACTTTTGAATGTGATATCGATAAAAATCAAATTAATATCAAAAAACGCGTGACAGATTCACCAGATAGAGTTACCCCTTTTTGTCAATATTACGAAAAGTGTGGTGGTTGTCAACTTCAATCAATGACTTACCTTGCCCAAATAGAATATAAAAAAGATGTCATCATTAAAGAACTCAATAAGTATCAAATCGATACGATTGTTGAAAATACGATCCCTTCAAATAATCCTAAACATTACCGAACAAAACTCTTAACAACTTATTCTAAAAATAAACAAAACCAATTAATTGCTGGATTTTATGAAGAAAATACGCATCAGATTGTCAATGTGAGTGATTGCCCGATTCAAAATCAATTAGGGAACAAGATGATTAAACTGGTCAATAATCTCCTTAAAAAGCATAAAATAGAAGCTTATGATGAGGATAGAAAAACTGGTGTGATTAGACATCTTTTAATTAGAGTGGGTATTCATACGGATGAGGTGCTTGTTTGTTTTGTCATCGGTTCAGAGGTATTCCCAGGAATTAACAATATCTTAAAAGAACTTAAGCAACAGACCAATATCAAATCAATCTATCTTAATTATAACAACCGTAAAACAAGTGCGGTTTTAGGGAATAAATATAAGTTACTTTATGGTAAAAAAACGATAAGCGATACTCTATTAGGGTTAAATTATAATATTGGCCCAGATACTTTTTATCAAGTCAATCCGTATCAAACCGAAAAGTTATACCAAATAGCGATTGATAAATTAAATTTGAATAAAAATGATATTTTATTAGATTGTTATTCTGGCATTGGAACGATTGCCTTAACCGCAGCCAAATATGCAAAAGAAGTGATTGGTGTTGAACTCAATCAAAATTCTGTTACGATATCTAATGAGAATAAAAAAATGAACCAGATTGAAAATGCAACTTTTATTGTTAGCGATGCGAAAGATTTTATATTAAATAATAGTCGAATGTTTAATAAGATAATTGTAGATCCACCTAGACTTGGTCTTGATAAAGCCTTTATTGATTCTGTTAATAAAATGAAACCGGAAAAGATTGTTTATGTTTCTTGTAACCCAATTACTTTGGCAAGAGATTTAGATATGTTCAAAAGGTATTACCACATCAAAAGTGTGACCCCTGT
>Ga0172377_10001091_pt1 | contig 26951 bp, 24 predicted proteins | sample Pumphouse3metaG_FD_119749 | JGI IMG/M metagenome (GOLD analysis project Ga0172377, IMG submission 119749) | Leachate microbial communities from a municipal landfill in Southern Ontario, Canada - Pumphouse #3 metaG | ecosystem: Engineered > Solid waste > Landfill > Unclassified | place: Canada... | reverse complement strand
TCGTATGGGCCTATATACCATAATGCCTGGGCTTGTAGTAAACAAAGCAGTTGAGATAAGAGCTTTAGCTGATACAGCTAACTATATAACAATCTTTGGATATGTTAATAGGATAACATCTTAATGAATTCTAGACAACTACCACAATGGAGACCAGGAATATATGATTCTGGTCTAGGTATTAAAAACCTAATAATAAATGGGAATTTTAATATCTGGCAAAGGGGAACATCTTTCTCAATGACCACTAATAAATATGTGGCTGATAGATGGTATTCCCACTCTAGTGGTACTACGACTATAACAAGAGAATCTCAGACAGTATACTTAGGTAATATCCTAACTAATTACTTTCTAAGAGTATCTCGTACATCTGCTGGAAGTGCATCTAAAACCATAATAGCGCAGGCTATAGAGGATGTAAAAATACTTCCAAAAGGAAAGGTTACATTAAGTTACTATGCTAAAGTCTCTAGCGGAACTAAAGTAATCTCTGCTGAAATTGCTCTATGGTATGGGTCAGGTGGTTCTGGAAGAGATACAATTTCTGAAGTAAATCACACTATTACAACTACCTGGACTAAGTTTGTTCATACCTTCACAATGCCGGATATTTCTAGCAAGACTATTGGAGCAGATAACGCTGTTATAGTTGAGTTTTTAGAAGAATCAAATTTTAGTACCTTCACTATGGACTTCGCTCTTATACAACTTGAAGTAGGTCCACAATCATCTGATTTTGAACTTCGATCTCCATGGACTGAGCTTCAACTCTGTCAAAGATACTATGAGTGTCTTAGTGGAGTCATAGGCTATGGAGCTATAGCAACTTTTGATGAGTCTGGAACACCTTATTATTACTACCAACTAATTTATTTTTATAAGGTTGAAAAACGTGTTGTACCTGATATGACTGTAGGATCTGAAAAAATAACATTCTCAATATCATCTGGTTCTAATCCTGCAGTTATAACTAACACAACCACAGCCTGTGAATTATTTGCTGAAGGTACTAGCACAGCTAGTTATATATTATTCTCTAATTTAAAATCAGATGCAGAAATCTACTAGGAGGTAACATGAGAAAGGCTAACATAAATGCTGGTGGAGCACTTAATATAGCTATAAATCCCAGCAATTACATAAATGCTAGAGTATTAGCGGCTGGTGTAGCTGAAAGCACAACTGTACCAGATGATGCTAACATGGTAATATTTAACTGTATAACTTCTGCTGGAGCTAGAGCATCCTTCTGGACACGATTTGATGGAACAGCTGCTACAATTCCAACTGGTGATGTAACAGATGGGACTGCTAGTGAGCCAAATCCATATGCTAGATTACTTTATGACGTAACTACAATCTCAGCAATATCTCCACAAGCTTGTATACTAACACTTATGTTTTATAGGTAAGGAGATCTAATAATGGACAAGGTATATAATACTGAAGCTGATATTGCTAACGTGGCAGACATAGAGGATGCTATACTAAAAAAGCATACTCAAAACACAGACCAGTATCTTGATGAAGGTGGGACTAATCAAGTAGCTGTAACTGATGCTAAAGATGCAGTTGATAAGAAGCATACTCAAGGCAGTGATACTACACTCGGCACAATGACTGCTGATGTAAATATGGATAGTCATAAACTAACCAGCCTCTCCGTTCCTGCAAGCAATGGCGATTCTATTAGAGCAACCGCCAAAATCACTGAAGCATTGCTTGAATCAGCAACAGATCTTAAACACACCCAGAATACCGACACAGGAACAACTTCAACCACGTTTCAGATAGATTCAGGCAACACAGGGCCGAAAGTCAAAAATGATTCTGGTGTAGTAGAAATCCGTAATGCTGCCGATAATGCATATGCAGATGAAAAAGTCAAGGATTTGACCGTTGATGGTCTTACTGCCTCTCTTCCAGTGTTCACAAATGCATCAAAGAAATTGGAAACAAAGAGTGCTGTGGATGCTTTTGCAGCAATAAAGCAAGCAGCAACCACATCTGCTACAGGTGTAGTGGAACTTGCTACTAATGCTGAAGCGATTGCAATGACAGATACAACTAAGGCATTAACACCTTCAAACCTTCCCTCAGTTTTACAGACCTTCGCTTATGGTGTTCGGTGGGATACATCTGCTACATCACCAACCTGTACAAAGGGGATAGTCGTCAATGGTGTGTTTATCGCTGTTGATTATACTACATATCCCATTCAAGAGAAGATGCGAAGATGTATTATGGATAACACCAGGGCAGTTCAATACTATCTGCATCCAGAAAATAGTGCATTAAAAACAGATGGTGGAACCGCCAACCTCGACGGATCGGACGGGCAGGTAGTGGTTGAAGTGCCTAAATTCGAGTATTTGATTACCGAAGATGGGGACTATAAATATTTACTCGTATCAGAGAATTCATTCTATCTCACACTTTCTGACACCTCAAAAGAATATTCCAGAGTTCACGAATGGTTTAATGAAGGTGGGGATCTTGCAGAATATAAATATTTCTCTGCATTTGAGGGCGTATTGAAGCAGATTGCAAGTGCTGAAATTATGCCTAACCAGGTTGATCGTGATTTTTCGGGTGCCTCAGCTTGGGCGAACGTAGATATCAATGCTTATGATGATACAGGCGATCTAACCATCACAGCATCCGCAGCGGATCAATATTGTACTCTTGTTGAGGCTTCTGCGCCTACAGTCGTAGGACGCAAATATACAATGCAATTTGACGTAGCAAATCTTGTTGGAACGTGGACAATTAAAGACTTTGATGGTGTTCAGACAATAGGACAAATTACATCTGACGGAGCATCTCAAACGATTGATTTCACAGCGGTTGCAACTGGTGGGGGATTCAGGCTGGTCGCTGATGCTGATACAAGTTCTATGGATTTCGATAATGTGAGTTTAAAGAGGTGGGCAGGATATATTGACGGAACAGGAGATCAAACGGGCACAGCAGGTGACCTGATTCATTCGGTGTATGGGTATATTCCTCTCACTTATTTTACCCGTATTGAAAGGCGAACATACTCAGTAGACGGTATATTTCATCAACTAGGCTATTGGGCGAATGAGGCAATAATTCTGCTCATGTTGACAGAGTACGGCTCGTGGAACTCCCAATCGTGGCTACCAGGATATACAGAGGGTACTCCTTGGGATTTTTCAAAAGTATGTAAAACGGGAATTACGGCACAGCTCGGAAATGTATCAGGATCAATATCATGGGCTGATGCTCCATCAGGATTAAGATGTAGTTACGATTGGTCTGGTACACCGAGCATTATTTTAGCCAACAGCTATCGGGGCATTGAGAATATTTTCGGTCATCTCTGGAAATGGGTTGATGGAATTAATATACAATTTATCGGCAATCTGTTGACTGATGTGGATGTTTATGTCTGTAATGACCCCGATAACTGGGCCGAGGATACATCAACTAACTATACGGATTTAGGCATAGACCTACCTCTCGTAAATGGCTACCAGAAAACCCTGCATAACGGATGTCTGCTACCCTCAGCCGGAGGCGGCGATTCGGCAACGTATATATGTGATCCCTATTATGCCAGTGCTGCTGCCGGTTGGCGTGCGCTTCTGTCGGCGGGCAACTTAATTACTGGCGCGGGTGCGGGGTTCGCGTGTCGCAATTCGAGTGTCGATGGGTCGAATCGCAATCCGAGTATTGCGGGGCGGCTATGTAGCTAATTTTATTAATTAAGAGGATAATATCTATGAAAACATACAGTAACGAAATACCATCAATAAGTATAAATAAAGGGATATTAACTATCCCTTACGGAATATCAGAGATAGTATCAGAAGATGATACACAATACAGCTATTACGTTATCTCAGTCCCAGTATCTCCTGGCATATCACAAACCAGAATGAATGAAATAGCTCAAGAATCTCTGATATCAGAACTTTATAAAAACATTAAACAGTTTATTGAATATCAACCTAATGGTTATATCCGGTATGATTCAGATCTCAAACTTAATATTCTAAATGCTTCTACATTAGCAGGATTTCAGGCACAATCTGAACCGGAAGCGTGCAGTCTTTTTAGAACTTGGATAACTACTGTCCAGGTGGAGTTTTTTGCTCTTAAAACAGCTATTATCAACGGGGATCTAACGACGGATATCTCAGTTGAAACATTAGAGTCTAAATATGGGAGGGAAGGAACAACACTCCCTGATCCTGGAGTGTCAACGGATGATTTAGTATAATTGATACACAGGAGGCTTATGTGGCGAACAATGACGGTTGTAAAAAAGGGATATCCTATATTTATTTAAAATGCTTCCGTCAAAATTTTACCGAAGCATAATTGGAGTACTAATATGGCTTATATAGTAACAGGTGAAACTCCTAGCAATTATAACGCAGATTTTGGAAGAGTTAACTATTCATACTCTTACCCAAATGATATGAAGTTAAAGCCTGGATCTAAGCTTCATGACTTTATAAGAGATGAAATATTACAAAGGGCTAGAGTTAGTAGAAATGTTATAAGTAGTAGATTCCCTTCATGGAACGAGACTGATAGAATTCTAACTTCATACGTAGCCCTAGATGATGATGAAGAAGATCTACAGGATAGAGATCCAAGCAAGCCTGTTTCTATAGTATTCCCTTATAGTTATGCTATGTTAGAAACCTTACTAACATATCTATCTCTAGCATTCTTCCAAGATCCAATTTTCAGATATGAAGGTTATACTCAGGAAGATAAAGTTGGGGCTATGATGCTAGAACATGTTGTTAACTTACATTGTATAAAGTGGAAGGTTCAACTAAGTCTTCATACACTTTTTAGAGATGCTCTTAGTTATGGAATAGGAGTATGTGCTCCTACATGGGGAACTAGGTGGGGAAAACGACCAGTTAAAACTACAGAATATGATGAAGGTATCTTTGGTAGTGATTTAGTTAGAGATATAAATAGTGTTGAAACAGTTAAGATACTGGAAGGTAATAAGCTTACTAACATAGATCCTTATCTATTCCTCCCTGATCCAAATGTTTCAGCTACTGGAACTCAAGATGGTGAATATGTAGGTTGGATAGATAAAGATAATCTAATGAATCTACTGAGAGATGAGAGTAATGGTTCAGGACTTTTTAACGTTAAGTATATAAAACATGCTCAGGTTAAACTATCATCTTTAACTCATAGTGTGTCTAGTAGACAGATGAAATTTGGTAGTAGTGATACTAGGAGTACTGACTCCACAACAAATGCAGTTGATGTTATCTATATGTATATAGATATAATACCTAACGACTGGGAGCTTGGGAGTAGTGAAGATCCTGAAAAATGGTTGTTTGCATTAGCTGCAGATTCAATAGTAATACAAGCTGAAAAAGCTGATAGATATCACGGTATGTATCCTGTGACTACATGCTCTCCAGAGTTTGATGGATATTCACCTTTGCCAATATCTAGAATGGAAATACTATACGGCTTACAACATATATTAGATTTCTTCTTCAACACTCATATAACCAATATAAGAAAAGTCTTGAATGATATGATAGTTGTTGATCCATATCTTGTAAACATAAAAGATCTTGAAGATCCAAAACCTGGAAAGATTATAAGACTTAGAAGACCTGCTTGGGGAAGGGGTGTTGAGAATGTTATTAAGCAGCTAAACATAACTGATGTTACTAGACAGAATATTTCTGATAGCTCTTATATAACCTCTTGGATGGATAGAATAGCTGGAGCAGATCAAAGCATGATGGGATCGCTTAGGCAGGGTGGCCCTGAGAGACTTTCTGGTGCCGAGTTCCAAGGTACTCGTGGAAGTGCTATCAGCCGTTTACAGAAACTAGCATCTCTCACAGGTTTACAAGCTATGCAAGATATAGGTACAATGTTTGCAAGTCACACACAGGAGTTTTTATCAGAAGATATCTATGTTAGAATAGCTGGAGAACATTCTGAGTTTTTAAAATCTATATATGGATCAGATAGTATGAAGGTTACTCCTAATGATCTAAACATTAATTATGATATTATAGTAAGAGATGGTAGTATTCCAGGTGGGAACTTTTCAGAATCGTGGATTAATCTATTTCAAACTATATCTAGCTCACCTGAGTTACAACAACAGTTTGATGTAACTAAAATCTTCACTTATATTGCAGCTCAGTTAGGTGCTAAAGATGTAGAGAGTTTTAGAAGAATAAACAATAACACTAACGTCCAGGTAATGCCAGATGAGGAGGTAATGAATCAAGTAAATGCTGGTAATATGGTTCCATTAGGAGTGTAAAATGTCTAGAGATATTAAAATAACTTCATCTAAATTACAATTAAAAGATTTTATAGAGTCAAACATCTGGAAAGATTTAAGACGTGAATTAAAGATTTGGTCTAGATTAGCTAGAGACGAATATGATACGGTTTCTGATTTAGTACAATTAGGAAAAGTCCAAGGTAGAAGGGAAGCTGTTGGATATCTTTTAGAGTTACCTAATATTTTTATACAAGAAATTATAGAAAAGGAGATAGAAAATGGAAGAAATACTGACTAATGAAATCAATGATATGATTGGAGATCCTGGTGAGGTATCTAAGGAGGGTGTAGTAGATGATAAAATTCAAGAGAAGGAAGAATTGGAAGTTTCAGATACTGAATCTGTTGAAGAAGTTAAAGAAGATGAAGCTGTTAATTCAGACGTTTCCGATGATGATAGTTCAGATATCAGTGATAGTGATACTACTGATACTACTAATATTGATGATAGCGTAGATCCATTTGCTGAGGAAAGGGCTGAGTTACAGAGATTAAGAGAGGAGAATTCTAGACTTAAAAGTTTTGAAGATGAAAGAGAGTTATCTAAAGATGTTAATTTTTTAGAGGGTTTAGGGGATGATGAAGACTATGATGATATTGTTAGAGATCCATCTAAACTAAACTCAATATTGAATAAGGTTTATAAGAAGGGTTTAGAGGTAGCTAGAACAAAAATAATAGAACAAGTTACTAGATCTATCCCTGACATTGTTAAGGAGAATGTTAGGATAAACACTGAACTTAAATCACTTACTGATAAATTTTATAAAGATAATCCAGACCTTGCTAACTTCAAACCTTCAGTAGCTGCTGTTGGAGAAGAGATTCTATCCAAGCATCCTAACTGGAGTCTTGAAAAGGTCTTTGCGGAAACTGGGAAAGAGGCTAAGAGAAGATTGAAACTTGTCAATGTTGCTAATAAGCAGACAAAGAAAGTTACAGGACTTGCTAGGCCTACAGGTGGAATTAACCGACTTGAGACAAAGTCAAAACCTGATCCAATTGATTTAGAAATTGATTCTATGTTAAATTCACTTTAGTACTTGGAGGTAACTAGTAATGTTGGAAAGAAAGATATTTGAGCAAGATGCTGTAATTGACAAGTGGGGATATTTCACAGCTACTGGAACTATTGGAATAAGTGAGCAGGCTGTAAGGTGTGTATTAGGTGCATCTGCAGTTACACTTACTCTTCCTAAGGTAGCTGAAGCTATTGGTAAATTCTATTGCATTCTCCTGAGGTCTACTAGTGGTGGCGCTGTAACAGTCACTCATGGTGGTGATAGTGAGGATTGGACTGATCAAACTTTAACATTGGCTAATGATTATGTGTTCTTGTATTCAGATGGTATGAAGTGGATAGTACTTGACTACTCTATAAGTATTAGTGATGGGACTACCACTACAAAAACTACTATAACTGATGCACAGATTAAGGCTTTGGCTGCAACTCAGATAACACTTGTAGCTGCTCCTGGAGCTGGTAAACTTCTTGAGTTCCTTGGTGCTACTCTAATACTCACAGCTGGAACTAGTGTACTTACTGAAAGTTCTGATAACTTGGCTATTAAGTATGCAAATGCTGCTGGTGTAGCTGTTAGTGATACTATCGAAACTACTGGGTTTATAGACCAGGCAGTAGATACTATTACTAGAGCAGTTCCTGTTAAGGATGCTATAGTAGCTTCCTCAGCTGCAGTTAACAAAGCACTTGTACTTGATAATATAGGTGATGAAATTGCTGGGTGTGGTGAGGCTGATTCTGTGTTGACAGTTTATACTACCGTTAGAACACTTAATCTTTAATTATATATTTTAGGAGGTTTTATTATGTTTCAAGGAATGCGTGGTACTGGTGATTGGGTAACTGATGAGAGGCCTAAAAATTGGCGTGAGATGGTACATTATTTGTATCCTAATGGGTCTGCTCCTTTAGTAGCTCTCACTAGCAAAATGAAGTCTCAGAAGGTTGATGATCCTGAGTACTATTGGTGGACGCAGGAGATTGCGTCTGTAGGTGGCACTGTTTCTGGAGTCTACACTGAGCCTACTCTTACTACTTTATATACTTCTAGTGGTGTAGCTGGGAATGTTCTATATCTTAAAGTAACTGCTGCACTTGCTGCTAGGGTTAGAGAAGGTCATCAGCTACTTTTGAGGGATGCTAGTGATTACACAGTAGATGTCAATGTGAAAGTTATTAGTGTTGTAGTAAATGGTGCTTCAAGTATTCTTGGTGTGAGACTGCTTGAGGATGATGATAATAGTACATCTCATGATCTGAGTGATTGTGATACTTTTCTTATCGTAGGTAATATCAATGCTGAGGGTGCTGAAATGCCTGATGCTGTAGCATTGAATCCTACTAAGGTGTACAATAGGACTCAGATTTTTAGATCTCCTTTATCTCTAACTCGTACTGCTATGGCTACCAAGTTGAGAACTGGTGATGCGTATCAGAGGGCTAAGAGGGAATGTTTGGAGATGCATTCTATAGAGATGGAACTTGCATTCATCTGGGGAGTTATGACTGAGAATACAGGATCTAATGGTAAACCTGAGAGGACTACCATGGGACTTGTAGAGTGTATTAAACAGTATGCTGCTACTAATGTAAGTGATTATAGTCTAAGTGCAGCATATTCTGGATTGGATTGGACTGCTGCAGGTGGTGGTGAGCTTTGGCTTGATACTATGCTTGAGCAGATTTTTAGATATGGTGCTACTAGTAAACTAGTATTTGCTGGTAGTGGTGCTCTTCTTGGATTGAATAGGTTGGCTAAATCTAGTGGGAGTATTCAGCTAACTCCTTCATCTAATGCTTATGGTATGCAGGTAGTTAAATGGCTTACTCCTTTTGGGAATATTGATATTAAGACACATCCTTTGTTCTCATATGATTCTACTACTAGGAACATGATGCTGATATTTGAGCCTAGTGAGCTAACATATAGATTTATAGATGACACCACTTTCTTTGGCGAAGGTGGTAAGACTGCATCTACTGGTACTGGCGCTCGTAGAATTGATGGGATTAATGAGGAGTATCTTACTGAGGCTGGTCTTGAGTTTATCCATCCTAAAAAATGTGGTATTCTCAATGGTGTTGGAATAGATAACGATCTTTCATAATCTCTTACTTTGGGTTTGGTGGAGGGGATGAAATATTCCCCTCCGGTCAAAATTTTACCAAAGGAATTATAATATGAACTTACTACAATTAAGACAGCAGTTTAGAAATGAATCTGGAAGATATGATTTAGTTGGCTCAGATGGATCTGATAGTGGAGCTAACTTCTATATCAATGCTGGGCAGAGATATCTTGATAGAATTGAGACTACTCAAAAGAGCTATGCTATTTCATATAGAGAAGCTGCTATAGGTCAGTATCTAGTCAAATTTCCATTCTGTCGTGCTGTTCAAGAAGTATGGGCTGGGACGACTACTGAGAGATGGCAGTTAGAAAAATGGGAGTTGCAAAGACTCTTATCAACATACTTTTTAACTCCTCAAGATGAACAGGAGAATGGAGCTCCTTTATATTATTCACCAACAGTTATAAGAACTCCTGAGAAAGATCTTATTGGAAGAGTAGGAGCGTTTGTAGTCTATGCTGATGTAGGTTTAGCACACTATAATTATAATGCTATAGCCTTTGGCCCTTTTGCAGAAGAACCTACTATGATTGAAATCAAGGGTCTCTTCTACTCACCTGAGCTATCAGCAGATGATGATGAAAGTTTCTGGACAGTAGTCCATCCTGATATACTTTTAATGGCAGCTATGAGACAACTAGAGATTATTAATAGAAATACCCAAGGTGTAAATGACTGGACTAATTCTATTAACATGTCTGTGGTTGATATAGAAAAAGATTTTGTAGAAGAAACTATATCAGAAGTAGATTGTATGGGAGGTTAAATGAGAACTAAATTATTTGAACTTAAAGGTCCTATAAATGAAGATAGGATAGGTAGAATAGAAAAGATTGTTACTAGGATTGCTAGACAATCTGTAACAGTTGCTAAGACTATAATACCACCTATACCAGTTTCAAACTTCTGCTCACAGCCAGATGTAGATAGTGTTGTTTTTAGATATATGTTCCCTGTTAGTGGAAAAGTTACTGCATCATCTTTGATTATAGATAGTAAAGGTGATAAAGATGAGGTAGTTATAAAGTTGGAAGTATCTAATAAACAATCTACATCATATAAAATAATTACAACCAAGAAGGTTACAAAGTTTGATGATATAGAAGTTAATGCTGGTGATAGAGTTATTGTTAAGATATATTCTAGCAATGCTGATAAAGATGTTAAGGTTAGAAATATCTGGATATCCTTCTTGATTGAAGTTACTATGGATCATAGTAGGATTAAAAGCTATCTTCTTGATGAGATAGATAGATTAGAGGAATCATATAAATGAGAGAGTTAGAGTTTCTATACTTAAATGGTTTAAAGGTAGGACTTAAGAAGGTAGATAAGATTCCTATAAATGACCAGGTTCTAACTGAATGTTATGGAGTTAGAGTTGGTGAGTTTGGTTTGGAAACTTATGAACCTTTAGATAATTCTATTACTAACATGCCAACTACTTCATGGCCATTTCCTCAGATTTTTAAAGGTGCTAGAGCTAACTATTGTATCACAAGGGATGAGGATGGGGATAAGGTATGGAAACTTACTGATAATGTTCTAACACTTATAAAAGAATTAGATGTTGAAACCTATGGTGTTGGAGAAATGTTTGAGTTTGTAGATTATGGTAGTTTCATAATCCTATCGAATGGAGTAGTTTTTATCTATGGTAATGTAGATGCTGGAGCATATTTTACATCTGGAGCATTAGAGATTAGTCCTACAGTTAAAACTATATGTAACTTTAGAGGTCAACTCATAGGTGGTAATGTAACATCTGATTGGTATGACTGTGGAAGTAACTCTATCATCTGGGGAAAGATAGGAAGTTCTGATTTCTCAGTGGGTAATGATAATGTAGCTGGCTATATGAATATGTTGTCACCTGGAGAGGTTGTTAAGGTAAAATCACTTAATGATAGTATTATAGTATATACTACAACTTCTGTATATAGACTAACTCCATATGAAAATACTTTTGGAATTAAGCAGATGTTGGATATAGGAATACCTTGTATCACTGCTGTTAATGGAAATCTACAAAACCACTTGTTTGTGGATACTATAGGGAGACTATGGTCTGTTAATGATGAAGGTGTCAAGAAGCTTGATTATAGTCCTTACATCTCAAACATTTCAGATCCATTAGTAATATATGATCATATTAAGGGTGATTATTATATATCAGATTTATTTAATAGTTTTCTCCTTACTAGGAATGGACTATCTGAAATCTTTCAGTTTGTTACAGCTGTATGGAATGATAGTGGTATCAATGGCTATACTTATGATAGTATAGATCAAGAGTTTAGACTTACAACAAACTTCTTTGATTTTGGATATAGTGCGATGAAGACTATATTTTCCATAGAGGTTGGTGGACAGTATAGTAACCCATTATATTATTCCATAAGCTGGAGAAAAGATAGATCTGTAGATATGGAAACTACTGAGTGGACTCAGTTGAATGATGTAGGTTTTGGAGTACGCCCTATATCAGGAACTGAGTTTCAGGTAAATTTGAAGAGTATTAGCTACGAGCATGTTAATATAGATTATTTAAAGGTTAGATGGAAAATGACTGATATTAGAAATATTAGAGGAATCTACGCAGCTCCTCCAAGAGGTCAATCATATGATAGTTAAACTTCTTCCAGATCAAGTAGCTACATACTGGGAATATATTAAGTATGGAACATCTCAGGCGTTGCCACCTATTGCTGAGGATAGTGAGGATATGATGAATAATATTCTCACAGGGTTACTTAATGGTAGACTTAAATGTTGGCTTAGTATTAAGAAAACTGAAGATGGAAAAAGATTTTGTGATGGGTTGGTAGTTACAGCTATAATAAGCGATCCTTATATGCAAACTAAGAGTTTACTTATTTATGCTCTATACTCAAGTAATAATAGTATAAGTGATTGGAAGGATGCTTTTAAATCTCTTGTTAAATATGCTATAGCATGTGACTGTAAGTATATAAATGCATATACACAGAATGAAAAACTACTCTCCATGATAGAGAAACTAGGTGGTGATATGTATACTTATATTTCATTTCCTTTGGTAAAATTTTTACCTAAGGGAGGAGGTTAAACCTATGGGATCAGGTGGTGGTTCAGGTGGTGGAAGTAGTGGTGTTGTAGATTTTCCAGCATACATGAAAACATTTCAATCTAGATTATTAGATAACGAAGGAGATGATTATCCTAGTAAGTCGTTTATAGATATCTATAATTCAGCACTAGTTAATAATCCATTCCTGAGTGCTCATGGGTATAATCCATATAGTGAAATAAACGCTATGAATGTAGCCCTTGCAGACTTTGAAGGGGTGTTAGGTGGATATACAGAGGGAACATGGAATGGGTATATCACAACTTCGTTTATAGGTGCAAAGGATACTATTGATGGATTACTAACATGGCCTAGCTTTGTAGCTGCTAGTCAAATACAGGCTAATCTTGGAAATGATGATGCTATACAAGCTGATGTAGATGCATTTGCAGATCAGTTAGATTCTCAGATTGAATCTACTGTATTGCCAAGGTTTCAAGCTGGAATGAGAAATATAAATGCAGTTAATTCCTCTGCCTTCATAATAGGCCAAGCTCTTATTGAGAATGGTAGAGATATAGAAGTAGCTAAACATGCTTCAGGTCTGAGAGTTTCATTAGCACAACAGAGAGATGGAATACTTGGACAAGCGTATATTAATGAGGATAAAATACTTACTGAGAGAACTAGACAATATGTAGCATTTATAATGGAAGGTGCTAATAGCATAGCTCAGATTATGAATGCTGGAGATGCTCTTAGTGATTCATTTTATAGATTGGCTATAGACACTAAACGTCTTCAGATAATTGCTAATACTGAATATATTGATCAGGAAGTATCCTATGACGAGGCTGAAGCGAAGTGGCAGTTGGAACTACTATCTCATGGATCAAACCTTTTAGCTGGTATTAGTGGTGGAGTTAAGGATGATAAGGATAAGAAACCTTCCAAACTTACTTCAGCTTTAGCTGGTGGTGTAGGTGGTGCTGCTGCTGGAGCTATGATAGGGGCTAAGGTTGGTAGTGGTTATCCTGGAATAGGTACTGCTATTGGTGCTGTAGTTGGTGCAGCAGCTGGATGGCTTTCTAGTTAAGGAGAAAGTAAAATGGCTATAGATTCACAAAGTATATTTAATGCATTAAGTAATATAGGTGGAGGTGATCAGATTCAGCCACAAGGTCAGGCTCAAGGATTTGATTATATGCAGTTACTTCCATATTTGCAGGGACTTATAGGTGGAATGGGTAAAGGTGGAACTGCTGTAGGTGAAGGTTTAATAGGGGCAACTCTTGACCAAGCACAGACACAGCAGCAAAGAGATCTATATAAAAGTCTTCTTGGTGGTGATAAAGGTAGTAAACTTACTATAGATGGAGAAGGTAATGTTAATGTAAAAGCTACTAACCTCACACCTTTGTCATCTTATTTATCTCAATCTCTAAGTGGAGGTAGTAGACGTCTAGCCTCTGGTTCTCCAGCTACTAGCCCACAGACTAATGGAGGTACACAACAGGCTGCAAATTTTTCTTCGGAGACCGGCGTCCAAAATCAAAGTCTAGGCTCTAGACTCGCTGGTCTCAGTGATGCAAGTATATCTACACTTACGCCAGAGATGTTTAATAAGATTCTTAGTATGTCTATGGGATATGAGCAGATTAAGAATGCTGAAGCTATGGATGCTTGGAAGAGGTCTATAGGTGAAAGGAAGTTTGCAGCAGAAAATGTTCCAGTAGAGACTATACCTACTGAATTGAGTACTGGACAGACTGTAGGTTTAACTCCTGAGCAGGCTGCTAGTTATGATAAAACTAGAGCTGAAACCCTTCGTAAGATTGAAGAGTCAAAAGCAAAGGGATTAGATAAAACGAAGATAGCTATTCCTATAGGTGGTAAGGAAGTGGAGATAGAAGTTTCTAATGATAAAGCCCTCGATTTTGCGCTTAAGATGCTTCAACTTAGTGAGAGTGGGATTCCTAGAGAAGCTAAGATAGTCAACTACATTAAAAATAATCCAAGTGATGAAAAAGCTATAATGGATATTGTAAAGTCTGGAGGAACTAATATTAATGTAGGTGAGAAGACTATTGAAACTGGTAAGGCTAAGTTTGAGCTAAATGCTATGGATCCTAATCTTCGTAATGATATTATAGAGAGGCTAAGTAAAGCTCAGGGAGTTAAGTGGGAACATAGTCCTGAGGGATATGCTGAAGAGTTTAGAGAGCTAAAAAATAAGTATCCTAAAGTGGATGATGCTAAGCTTAAAAAATTAGCAAAGAAAGCTGCTAAGGATTTTGCTATATTTAGAGAAATGGATAATCTTATAATGTCTACATATCCTAATGCTGAGTATGATAAGGATAGTAAGAGTTGGAAAGTTGGTGATAGAACAATCCAAACATGGCGGAACTAATAGATATGGATAATCTAAGTAAGTTTAAAAGCTCATATGTTTATGATATAGAATCTGAACCAAGTGATGTAGTTGAGAGTGAAAACTTATCAGCTCTTGAGAAGTTTAGAGATTCTAGAATGAGTGAGATAGATATGGAGCTAAGAAATGGAGATATGGATATAGTAGATGTAGCTCCAATAAAAAGTATATCTCCAGATCCTAATGCTTATAATCCATCTATATATAATGAACCCTTGGGTAAAAATTTGACCCAAGAGGTTCTGAGTCCTAAAGAGATTGATACATCTAAATATGGGTACTTAGGTCCAGCTATGTCTAAGTTACCCATACCTGGAGTCCAAAGTGTTAATGAGATGTCTGGTGGATCTCCTGAGATATCAGCAGTTGCAGGAGATTTAGCTAAAAACATGATGGGGTATATAGGAGCGGTTCCAGGTGCTATTTCTAGCATTGCTACTATGGCACCTGCAGCTGGTATAGGTATGCTATCAGCTATATCAGCTACAGCTGAGGTAGTGTTAGGTGGTGGTAGATCTCTAGATGATGCGTATGATATAGCCTCTCAGAAAATGGAAGAGGCTATGAGTACTATACCCATGTACCATCCACAGAATGAGTATGAAGAAGATTTACTAAATGTAGTATTTTCTCCTATGAATGCTATAATAGCTGCAGGTCATAAATATGCTGATATGATACCTAGTGATGATTTAAAAGGTGCGGCTAAGTTCGCAGTTGATATTGCAGCTATGACAGTACAGGGAGCTTTAACTGGTGGGGTTTTAAGGGGTAAGAAACCTACTAGCTTTGAATCCTCTGAAGCTGTAGGTATGAAAAGTGCTGCTAGGAATATCTTAGCTGAAGCTAATAAGATTATAGATGTTGTAGAAGGTGGTAAACCTCTTGGAATTAAAGAGGCTAGTAAGATAGATAGATTGTATAACTCAGCTAGAATTCTTAAAGAAATGGCTAAGGAAGAAGGGTATGGTAATGAGGTTATAACTGATGCTATTAAGAGTGTAGAGGGGATTAAGGGTAGTAAGAATGTAAAGAAGGGTTTAGCACAGCTATATAAAAGGGCTAGTGATACTATTAAAAAACAGAATGAGTTACAGGATAAGAATACTTTTACTGATTTAGAATATGCTAAGAGGGTAAGATCTAATAATGAATTAATAGAGAAGGCTAAGAGTGGAGATGTAGGTAAGTTAGAACCTATTGAAACACCAGAAGGAATTAAAAATCATTTTGAATTAGTTAAAAGATTAGAGGATATAATAGCTGATGAGTCTAAACAACCTTTTGTTTTAGAACAGACTAAAAAAGTAAAAGAGTTTGGCGAGGAGATGAAGAGGAGGAAGGAAAGGGCTAGTAAACGTGAAAGGATTAAGATAGCTAAGAAGGAAAAAGCTGAGAGGATCGAAGCTGAGAAAGCTGAGATGAGGAAGAGATCATATGAGAGAGTTAGTGGTATTGAAAAGGTTGATGATAAAACTATTGTCAAAACTCCTGAGAAGGTTGTTGAAGATGTTAAAGTAAAGACTGAGATAGTTGAGAAGGATATAGAGACTGAAACCAAACCTCCAAATATTGTAGGTGATAGACCTAGTAAAAAAGAGATATTTTTAAGAACTACTGATAGCGAATTCTATAAAACTCCAGCTAAAGCTCGTAAGGATTCTTTAAGATATAAGGATGAAAGGGTTAAGAAGGCAGTTCGTGAAGATCCTTATCTGTATCTAGACATGCTTGTTACTGAAGCTAATCAGTGGATTCATGGAGATAGAGAGAATATATCCTTAATATATGAACAGATTAGAGATTTGAGAACTAACCCTGGTATCAAGTCATTCATGACTGATAATCAGATGAGTGTGTTTTATAATAGGATTGACAACTTTACAACATGGCTAGATGGAGCTGAGAGATATAAACATTCTATTTCAGAAAAGAAACTTCCTAAGGTAGAACTAACTGAGTCTGAGACTAGTCTTAAAGAACTATGGTCTGGAGAATCTTCGGTTAATAGAATTCAAATGATTCTTAAATCACTTGGGGATAAAGGGGTAAGTGAGATAGGTGAAAGTGGTTTGAGAAGGTTGATAAATACTGAATGGGATAATCTTTCAAAAAGTATAAAGGATAAAGTATACAACTTTGCATTTGGGGATAGTGGAAGTAAACTAAGTTCAGATCCTTTTGGAGTTGGTGCTGGGATAGATGTTATTAGAGGATTGGTTAGAACTTTATACAAAAATAAAGGTAAAAGTGAGAAAGTTTATAGTGGTGATCCAGCATCTATGGGTGCTCAAATACTTTGGAATATGGTAGAGGATGTAGATAAATATTTCAAGGATTCTAAAAAGCTCAAAGAAGAAAGTATGAAGAGACCTATATCTGAGTGGAAAGAGAGATTGATGAAAGGTGCGGTAATGCAAGATTTTACCACATATCAATCTATGTATAGAGAACACTTGTTTGGTAAGGAAGGTCTCAATGCTTTTATGAAGCATAGGATTGAAGGTGGCACTCATGCTAAAGCATTGATCATGATAAGGGAGGCTTCTAGAGATATTTATAAAGGTTTGAATAAAAAAGAGATTGAGTTTCTAGATGAGTTCCTATTTGCTAGAAATCAATTAGAAGCTATAATAAGAACTGAGAATACTAAAAATCCATATAAGCCAGATGCTAGACTTAATAAGCTAAATCTTTGGACTTTTACTGAATATTTTCCAGAGATTAAAAACCTGAATAAGGATAGGTTTGATGCTATATTAGTAGCAGCTGATAAATATAAAAGGTATACAGATAAAACTGTAAACATGATGTTTGAATCTGGGTTGATTGATAAAGATACTTATACCAAGTTAAGTGATGTACAGTATTATCAAAGGATGATGGGAGTAGGTGAGGAGTTTGTTAAGTCACTTAATAGGATTAATAAGAAGGAAGGACTGCCAAAGGGTAAGGCTAATTTAAAAGATCCAGATCCTAAACTAAGTCGTTTGCCTAGAGGTAAAAAGATTGATCCACTTAGATTTGATTCTTTACAGTTATTAGGTACTAGGTATGTAGATGTTATTAAAGCTGTTGATCAAAATAATACTTATAAAGAGTTAGCTGAATTAGCAACTAAGTTTAAAGAAAATCCTTTTGCTAGAATAGTTGGAGAAGGTGATAAAAAGAGTAAAGTGGTTCCACATAAGGAGTGGAAAAATATTAAGTATTTTGAAGATGGTGTTAGCAAGGATCTATACATCTCAAAGATGATTGAGAAGGAGTGGGGACGTAGGTCTGATATATTTGATTCTAAAACAGCCTTGTTGGTTCAATTAGCTTCTGGAAGTTCCTTGTTAAAACCATTAGCTGTACCTCTTAACTGGGATTTTTATCTTAAGAATATTATAAGGGATATAGCTCATGGATGGTATACACTTGAGAGTATTAGAAGTGATGGAAAAATAAAGAGTGCTTACTCTCCACATTTACCTATAGGTATGACTCAGTTAACTGGAGATCTCATAAGTGTTTTTCCAGATGTTATTAAAAATAAGGGACTTATTAAGGAGTATATTAATAGTGGCGGTGGTATGGAGTTGTTAGCCCGTCAGGCTTTTTCTGGTCTTGAGTTGTTTAAGAAACAAGATCCAGTTCCTACATTTAGAAAAGGTAAGTTTGAAAAGACTATGGATTTTTTAAGTTGGGCTAGTAACAAAAGTGAGATGTGGACTAGAACAGCTTATATGTTGAGAGGTTTGAAGGAGATAGCTAAGCGTGAAGGTATTGATGTGAAGGAAGTTATGAAGAATAAGGAGTTTATGCTTGAAGCTGCGTTTCAATCTAGAAGTGTTATAGATTATAGCGTAAGTGGATTGTATGGTAAGGCAGCTGATTCTGGAATACCTTTCTTAAATGCGCAGATTCAAGCTACTCATGGAGTGTTTAAGGCGTTTAAGAGGAATAAGGTTGAAGGGTTGTATAAGATGGCTCAGATTGGTGGGTTAGCTGCTGGAGTATATTTTGCACTTAGAAACTTATTTCCAGAAGCTTCCAAGGATATTCCTGAGGAGGCTTATGCTAGAAGTATCCCAGTACCTTTACCATTTCCCTTTGAAGATACAGAGGGTAATATTAGATATCCATATATAGAAATACCACTTGACTCTAGTCAAGGGTTTGCTTCTATGCTTACTATATCCATGGCAAAGATGTTTGCTGGAGAAGATATTAATGTTCCATTAGTGTTAGAATCATTAGCTGGAACTATACCAGCCACATCTCCAGGATCAGTACTGCCACCAGTATTAGGTTCACTATTCACATATTCTTTGAATAAAGATACATGGTCTGGACAGGATATATGGAGGAAGGCAGATCCACTATCATGGCCAAAGTCGAGGTCAGAATCTGATATGGCTACAGATCAATTCTGGAAAGACTTTGGAGATGTTACTAAGTTATCTCCTGCTAGATCTGAAGCAGCTTTTGGTAAGGTAGTTCCTAAAAATATTTATGGAGATATCTTTAATGAGCTTTATAATGCAGCCTTTAATGATATTCCTAGGAACATGAGATCAGGTGGTATGTGGCTAAGTATGTATAAAAATCTTCCAATGTTCAGAGGAATATTGAAGGTAACACATCCATTTGTAAGTGAGTCTAAGAATATCAAAGGTTTGAATGAAGAGAGGATTGAGTATGAACTTATTGCAGGTAATGCAGCTGATGAGTTGATAGTTGGAGTACTAGACTTTGACCTACCTATTGAAAACTTCTTTGAGTTCTTATCAGATGTTGGCGAGAAAGATCCTTATATGGCTAAGACTTTGGAAGAAAGGTTTACAATGGAGAAGGCTTTTAGAGATGCTAATGTTAAGAATAGAAGTATCTTTAGAAGTCTACAAAGGTTGAGACCAGAGAGTAGGGCTAAGTGGTTTGCTGATAAGCTTGAGAATGCACCTGTTGATGAGGAGATTGAGTTGTGGGAAACTATTACAAGTGTTGAAGGGATTGTCAGCGATAGATTTTTAGAAGAACTAAGTAAAATCTCCGCTGACGAATCCGATTAGATTTCATTACTCATAGAATCTCTGATTTGTGCTTGGGTAAAATTTTGACCCAAGCCATTATCATTACCTATATACTTTAAAAAAGATCCATTTGGTCTTTCTATTTCATTAACTACTCTCATTGATTTTAGGGTACTAATAATTCCATCCATTCCCCTTTTATCAATATCGGAGCAGAATCTAGTTACGATAGTTGACATTGGAATTTCTAAGTGTTTATTAGATATTATAAAAGTTAAGACACGATATAGGATAGATGACACAGGACTCATGCCAACACCTGAGAACACCTTTGTCATGTTTAACTCGGCTTCAGTTAGTATTGAAACTGCTCTATTCATATCATCAGCAGTTATACACATACTAGGACCATCCTTTCTAGAAGCACTCATTATCATAGATAATTTCATAACATGAGTAGGACGTCTAGTTATATACCCATTTAGTTTCTCATCACTAAAAGGTGGGTTAGCATCTGCATTAGTATACCACTCTGTCCAAGCATTTATAAAGCCCTCCGTGACTTGGAAAGATCCAGTCATCATCCTAATTTTTTCAAGGTCTGACTTTAAAACCTCGCCCAGCATAACCTCCTCCTCGGTTTGCATAGGTATTATAACAGTCTGACCCTTCCTCTCTTCGAAGATGAAGATGATTCTAGATGTTAACCCACCACCTATGGCCTCAGTAGGTAACGATGCTTGAATGAGTGTAGGTGTGGTAGCACCTAAAAGGTTTACCCATACACCTATTATCTCTTCCTGGTCTCTAGAAACTGTTTCATAGGACCACTTAGATTCACAATCATACCAGTCACATAGAGCAGCGATCATAGCTTGGTTGTTATAGCCTAGGAAAACTGTGAATTCTTTACTGAAGATTGATATAGATGCATGGAATTGTTGTTTGCCAGTTAGTAGATCCACGTCAGTGTAGTTAGTATGCTTTAACCTCCTTATCAAAGCTTGGAGTGTTGTAGCTTGCGGAGCTACTGTGATATTAGGAATCTCCTGTAATATATCAAGGCCTGGCCCCATAGCTGAACTCTTTCTTACACCACTAGGACCTACCAAAACTATATAAAGGTTAGGATAGAAGGTTAGAGATGTTCCCCAGTTAATAAAACACTTTCTCTGCAACGCAGCAGCTATTACAGATATAGCAGTCCAAGTTCTATATGACTTAGGGGATTCACTCTTTTTTGTATACTCCATGAAACCATCTATCCAATCTGGAAGTTGTCTCATTTTAAATCCCCAAACTATATAAGTGTTTTATAGATAGACTCAATCAAGTTAGCTGTATCACTAAGTGTTTTAGGGTATTTACTACTCTTGATATCCTTCATAAATTCCTTACTCATATTAATACCAATAGAGGTATCACATGGGATAGAGAATGATCTACCATTAAAGGTTAGAGGTTTTTCTAAACTATCCTTAATATCAGTTATTATCTCAGCTACTCGTTTCCATCCTACTGATATAGGTATTTGGTATACAACTGAATCGTGGATTTGAGATAGGAGTTCAACTTCCTTAAACTTATCTCTTGAGTAATATATGTAGTTAAGACCTCTAGAGTTTATTAAATCTGCAGTTGTTGACTGTGGTATGTGAGCATAGGCTGTTTTATAAGTTTCATCACTGCCAGGTCCGAATAAAGGGCCTAGGAATACTCTACGTCTCCCAAATAGATTTACTAAGGATCTATTTTTTCTAAGTTCTATTTTAACATAATTATGAAACCCTTCTCGTACTCCAGGATAGGCTTTGTGATATAGGTCGATTATACTCTTAGCGTCTCTCTCCTGCATCTCGTATAAGAGTGCAAAAGATCTGTAGCCTAGATCATAATTGAGACCATGGTTAGCTTTCTTTCCCCAAAATCTTTCACTATGAGTTCCATCACCTAGTGTACACGTTCCATCTTCAGTAGTTACTTCTGATATAGATTTTCCAAAGATCATGGAGGCAGTTAGAGAGTGAACATCTATTCCACCCTCAAAGGCGTTTATCATAGTAGTTACATCACCTAGGTAGGCTACTAGTCTATTTTCTATCTGTGACATATCTTGAGAGATTACTATGTATCCTCTATCAGCTGTAAAGAAACGTAGTAGATCATGTGGCCAGTTCTGTGCATTACCTCCAAGGCCAAAGATAGTTTCACCACTAGACAATCTACCTGTGTCAGTACCTACTGGTTTATATGAAGTTTTAAACCTTCCATCAGTATCAAACTTCACTACGTTTAGATAGGTACTAATACGTTTCTTGAGGCCTCTTAGTTTTAATATCAAAGAGGCTTCTTTATAGCCTTGTCTGGCTATACGCTTAAGTGCATTTTCATCTGTTGAAATAGACCATCCTTTGGGTGTTCTCTTTTTATAAGGTTTCAAACCTTTAACATCATAGAAGTAATCCTTTACTTGTTTAGGTGAGTTTATGTTTAGTTCATACCCAGCTAATTCATTCAACTCTTTCTGAGTATCTTCTATAAGTTTATTAGTAGCTTCATTCTCCTTTATTATTCCACTAACATCTACATTTATTCCCCTTTCCATCATATACATTAAAGGATAGATTAAAGCCCTTTGTCGATCATAGGTTTCTATATTACCCTGAGATTCTAATTCTCTTAATTGAGAAGGGCGAGCAGCAGAGGTTGAGATAGAATCAAGTGCAGAATATCTCCACCAGGTTGAATCAATTCCTCCTCCACCAGCCTTAATCCATTTCTTTCCATCAGCCTTGTAGTATGGAATGTCTGTGTGCATAGATGTTACAAAATCTAAACCAGCTTTATAGTCTGGAAATGCTATCTTTTGTGCGATCTGTGTACAGTGGATAGATCCTGCAGGAACTATTCCATACTTATGCAGCATGAATTGACAATCGAAGATGTTATTAGCTCCACCTTTCGCTATGTTTGGGTTTTGAAGGAGTTCTGCTATCTTAAGCATTATAGATACTTCTTGTTCTATGTTAAAATAATCTCCTTTGGAATAGTAGAAGGGTATAGAGATAGCCTCATACTCATTCCATGCAAATGAGATACAATTAAGCTCTTCGTTAATCACTTCGATATCCCAATCTATAATCTTTCCCTCTAACCCATAATGAATGCAGGTGTTTAGAGCTGATATAGATTCTTCAAACGTGGGTTTTATGTATAGTTGTCTACTCTTGATTCTGAACTCTGGAAACTTAGATTCATTTAGTGCTTTTTTAAGATCATTTACAATTAAAGGTTTGTTTAAATACTGTCCCTTATCAGGTAGGACAGTGGCAGTGTGGAAGGTACTGATAGTCTTAACACCTGGGACTAGTGTTGATTCTAAAACTGAACCTCTCCAAGGTGTTATAGAAGTTCTTGATGTGAGAGCATAGAGTGGTATAGCTCCTATGCCTACTACTATATTAGGCCTCACCCTTAAAATTTCATCTTTGAGTATATCTAGAAACTCAAGAGTTTCCTGAGACATTACAGGAGAGTTTCCAGATAAGTCTATATATGATTTTATGTGTTTGTCTAGAGATTTTATAACATTGGTTATATAGCAATCGAAACGTGCTATTCCGGCCATTTGTAGACACTCATTTAAAACTTGTCCAGCAGGTCCTACAAATGGTTTTCTACGTGAAACCTCCTGAAATCCAGGTTGTTCTCCGACTATCATTATCTTAGAACTTTCTGATCCTTCAGGAGGTACGAAGTTTTTTCTATTAATCATACTATCTCCTTACATAGGCTTTGTAGATAATTTATGGATTTTTACTAAGTATGAATCTCTATATTCTTTTGATAAGTCATAGCCAAAGGCACTCATTCCAACAGAGTTTGCAGCTATAATACCATTACCTGATCCAGCAAAAGGTATGAGAATTCTAGATCCTGGATAAGTGAAGGTTTTGTATAGTTCTTGCATAAGCTCTACTGGTCTCTCAGTTGGATGAGACTTCTGGTTTGAAGGGACGGGTGGAAAGTTGAAGATGTTAGATCTTCCAAGTGTGTTTAGGACTGGGTTTCCTTTTCGAGCATAGAAAAACATCTCATATGAGTTAGCTAAATAAGTTTCAGGTCTCTTAGTTTGCCCAGTAGGTTTAGTCCAAAGGCCACATATTCTATTTGTTTTAAAACCTGCATCAGTTATCCATTGGTAGATCTTCTCAAACCATGGTTCAGGAGCGAACCAGAAGATTAATGTTGAATGAGTGGTCATTACTCTATATGCATTTTTTAAAACATCTTTAATGAACTTAGGATATGATTCTTTATCTATCTCATTATATGAGGTTCCATAAGCATAGTCTCTTTTAGCTTTTTCTAAATTTATAGCATATGGAGGATCTATTTCACATAAATTTATACATTCATTAGGTATATCAGCGCTACGAGTTAGAAAATCTCCAATCATGTAGGAGTCAGCTAGGGTTTTAAGGTTTGAGGATACTCCTATGTTAGATTCTACTTTAGATGCTATGAATTCAGTAAGTGCACTTGTTTGAAGATTTTTTAGTGCCTTAGTAGCATCACTAGCAGTCCGGCAGTTTTCGAATAGTTGTGGAAATTGATCTGCAGCATTTGCTAATTTGATAGAAGCTGAGACCTCAGGACGTTTTACTCCTAGGATCTCAGCTGTATCATTCATAGTCCAACCAGAAGCATCTGAGGATTTAGATATCTTTTCTCCATGTTCCTCAATTTGAAGTCTATGAATCTCTCTTTCGAGTTTAGCTCTTTCGAGCCAATCTAAGTCCTTCCTATATATGTTTTCACTTAGTTCTATTATCCTAATCTCACGTTCTGAAAGTTCATTGTCGAAGATTCTAGCAGGGATTTCAAGCATGTTAATACTCTTAGCGGCAGTTAATCTTCTACCACCTGCTAAGAGTGTGTACTGGTTGTCTTTTAGGTGTAGGGCTATAGGAGTTATCAAACCATTATCTTTTATATCCTTAGCTAATTCCTCTATATTTCCTAGTTCTTTTCTATAACGATCTCCAAAGTTTATTTTTTCAACAGGTACTATTTCCAGTCTCATAAGTTTACACTCCTAGAAGTGACAAAAGTTCAGATGCTTGATCTGAAGATAGGTCTGACACAGTTTTAGATTCCTTTTTTACTTTAGCAACTTTAGCAGTTTTCCTAGCAGAACTCTTTGAGGTTCTTCTAGATAGTCTGATTTGGCGAAGCATTTCAGTTGCTTCTTCCAGTGACATGTCGCTTAGTTTGTTTATATTTAGATCATCTATTGTTGCCATTTAGCCCTCCACTTCAAATACTAGTTTTCTAAGATCATTTAAACACTTATCACATATTGATTTAGCTCCTATTGATTTTAAATCTTTATCTGTATTACAGTGTTTGTAGCAGAAGCTACAGAATCCATAATTGTCAATTTCTGAATTTTCAAAAAGTTCATCTATTCTCTCAATTATTTTGCTCATTTCCCCTCCTTTGCGTTAATGACTATATGTTGTAGTGATGGGATTATGTCTCTAGGCTTTGCGTATTTTTCTATCAAACTTCCACAGATTATTAGTCCATGTTCTTCTATAAGATCTAAAACGTCATCAAGGATGACGCTAAAGATAGATCTTTGAAGGCCATAAAGTGGGATTAGTTTATTCTTTCTAACCATCTGTTCCTCTGTTATATCAAAGGATAGTCTAGGTCTGCGTTCCTCCATGTAGGATATCCTCCAGTTTTAGTTCTATGATTCTGAAGTATTCATCTTGTAACTTGTTCCATGAGTTAGTGTAGAAACTAAAATGAGCTTCATTTTCGATAGAAGCTATGTATATTGAATATTTTATATCTTTGCGACTATTCCTATCTTTAAATATATACCTCCAATTTTCAATGTCGATAGATGCTGAGCTTTCAAACTTCATTGATAGGTTATCTACCATCTTTGATATTAATGGAATACTTGGTTTAGGTCCTAAAGTCCTTCTAATCCGTTGTAGCTTCATAGTTCTAACCTCCCCTTTGGTAAAATTTTGACCAAAGCAATGACAGTGTGAGAGAAGGAGATAGTTATCTATTCCCTCTCTCACTATGATGTTTACTTTATGTATTTCCTCACAGTATTCTGATCACCATATTCTTCAGATGATTTGACTCCAACTATAACCCAGCCTTCTAGACCTATAAAATCTTCTTCAGGATCAAAAGGTTTGGTTAGATCTACTCCAAAACATTCTAAGAAACACTTGGTGTTGTAAATGTTCCTCTCCCACTGTTTCCTAGTAAGGATCTCCTTGTTATCCGAACTCAAGGTCCAGAAGAAGTCAGAAAACTCATTAGCCATAGGCTGATCAGGAACTTCATACATAGGAATCCAGTAAGGACGACCCTCAGATTCTCCAACCCTTACGTTTGTAATTCTAACCTTTACCTCTTCTCCCTTTTGAAGTATGTAAGGCTCAGGTGCATCTTTAATTTCATTGACATAGTCTATTAAACTCATTTTAATCTCCTTAATATGATAAAAGTTGTTGTTAGTGGAAAACTATGGTTTACACGCTAAGTTGCTCATACCTCCTTTCTTTTATAATCATATCCTACCTTTTTGAGGATATTAGAAATATCAGGTTTTTCATAAGCATCTAATTTACCATTAGAACATAATCTTGAACGAGCTACATATTTGCCAGTAGAGTTAGTTAACATACGATATTCGATTCCACTTGAGGTTTGTTTAGGTGACATTACATATATTTCGTCAAACATTAAAGGGATAGTAACCATACCTTGGCCAGTGGTCATGAAGCGATAGACTGCACCCTCAACTGGATCTTCAACAAGTTTTAGATGGCCAAGGGCTAGGAAATCACAAGGGAGTCTAAGCATTTTGTTTAGATAGTTCTTTATCTCATTCTTTTGTGGAGTATAGTCTTTTGTAAACCTAGGAGCTTC
>Ga0172377_10001087_pt1 | contig 27020 bp, 20 predicted proteins | sample Pumphouse3metaG_FD_119749 | JGI IMG/M metagenome (GOLD analysis project Ga0172377, IMG submission 119749) | Leachate microbial communities from a municipal landfill in Southern Ontario, Canada - Pumphouse #3 metaG | ecosystem: Engineered > Solid waste > Landfill > Unclassified | place: Canada... | reverse complement strand
TTTCGTAAAATATGGGGGGATTCCTGGTTGGAGCTTAGCTTGACAAATAACTCTCACTACAGAAAATGGTTTTAAGAAATAGAAACCGTATGCAAAAAGAAAAGGAAGCAAACAATGAATCTGCCCACCTGAAGAAACTCAAGCAGCACGGCAGCAAAAGGATCACTTTAACCGGAGGAGAGTCGGCGATTCACCCCCAATTTGAGGAGATATTTCTACTTCTGGCCAAATATGAATTTACCAATACAGCCCTGCTGACCAAGCTGTATTACCCTGAAGCTCTGCAGGATAAAGTGATAGACTTAGCCTGCAAATACAAGATCGGAATCAATACCTCTTATGATGGCTTTGCAGGCATAGCAGATAAATTGCGAGCTGCCAAAGCACAATTTGCCCAGTGTCCAGGTTGTTGGAATACCTGTTATACCATCAGCTCCCGGGCTTTGTCCTACCTGCATTTAGGCACCATCCGGCAGTATTTGCAGAAGGACAAGACACTGCATAGCACCGCAGAAGTCCCTCAATAAGGCGTCTATATCTGAATGCGGAATATGGTATTTATTCAGCTTGCTTTTCCACAAATCAACCTTTTGTGGAAATATATAGACAAGCTCTCAAAAATAGCTGAAATTAAGAGCGGCTTTCTCTTGACAAATTAGTGCTCTTTACTATTTTTAGAATAATGAGGCAAAGATGAAATTAAAACTGATTTTGAACATGTGTCGCTACATGAAAATTAATGCTTATAAGCGCAAAACCAAGTTCGCTCTCGGCGGCAATAGCTTTTTCGGAAAGCAGTATGCCCCCTATAGCACCGATGCAAATATGGGATACTATCACCAGAGTGTCCCTAAAGACAGCCCAGCAAGCTGAAATGAAAGAGAGAATTGTCCGCCAACAAGTTGCCTCAAATCCTGGCGGCAGCTATGTGCTTTATTGGATGCAGCAAGCCCAGCGCATTCAGATTAGTCCAGCCTTGGACTACGCTATGGCAGAAGCACAGCGCATGAAGCTGGGTCTAACAGTCTGCTTTACCCTTAGTGACGAGATTCCCGAAGCTAATATCCGGCATTACCGCTTCATGATCGAAGCCCTGCCAGACATCGCCTTGGGGCTTAAAGAGAGGAAAATCCCCTTTCATATTCTACTGGGAAAGCCGGTAGAACTGATCCCAAAACTGGGGCAAAAAGCCCGGCTTGTGGTTCTTGATCATGGCTATCTGAACTGGCAAAAGGCTTGGCGAGATGAGATTTTTGGCAACGAGCTGCTGTCTGACACAGATATAGTTCAGCTGGATAGTGAAGCCACCGTCCCCGTGCATCAGGCTTCGGACAAAGAAGAGTATTCCGCTGCCACTTTGCGTAGAAAGTTGGTTTCAAAACTGCCAGCTTGGTTAGACTATCCCGCTCCGGCCGTTTATGATATCCCGGCCTACAGCCTGGATTTGCAAGGCATCCCGCACTATCCAGACGATCTGCAAGATCTTGATAGACTCTGGGATTGGGTGCGTACCGAACTCAGGCTTCAATCCAGTCCGGGCATCATCCATTCTATTGCGGGCGGCTATGTCCAAGCCCAAGAAAAGTTAGACTCCTTTATTAAAAACAAATTACCAAACTATACACAGTATCGCAGTCATCCAGATAAGGACTTTGTAAGTGAACTGAGTCCTTATTTGCATTTTGGGCAGATTTCCGCACTTGAGATCATTCACAAAATCTTTGAGGCTGAGCAGGTCCCTGTGGATACTTTGCCACAACTGATTGCCGATAAAAAACGGCTATCCGGCAAGATCTTAAACCTGGCGGATTATGCTGAAGAACTCATTGTAAGACGTGAGCTTAGCATGAATTTCTGTTTTTACAATCAGCTCTATGATTCTGCTCAATGCTTACCGATCTGGGCACGAAAGACGCTAAATGACCACCTTTTGGATGCTCGTGAGCAGCAGTATTCGCTTGACAGATTGGAAGAGGGCGAGACAAATGACATTTATTGGAATGCCGCTCAGAAACAAATGCTATCCACAGGCAAGATGCATGGTTACATGCGCATGTATTGGGGGAAACGCCTGCTGGCCTGGTGCCCTTCTGTGGATGAGGCCTTTGAGATTTTGCTATATCTGAACAACAAATATGAATTGGATGGCCGTGATGTGAATGCCTATGCGGGTGTAGCCTGGTGCTTTGGCAAGCACGATCGCCCCTGGGCCCAAAGGCCAATTTACGGGATGGTTCGCTATATGAATGCCAATGGCTTAAAAAGGAAATTTGACATGAATACATACCTTGCCAAGGTAGAATTGCTCAGAGGTAAAGATGAAATATTGGCTTAACTTATTGTTGGTTTTTCTGAGTGTTTCCCTTTTTGCGCAGGAGCCAAAACCTGCCAAAATCATTATTGGTGGAGATTCAGATTACCCTCCTTATGAATATATCAATGCTGCTGGCTTGCCGGATGGTTACAATGTAGAGCTTAGCCGCATTGTAGCGAAGATGATGGGAGTAGAGCCGGAATTTCGCTTGGGTAAATGGGCACTGGTGCGCTCCTGGTTGGCAGACGGAACTATCGATCTGATCCAGGGCATGGCTTTTTCGGCAACGCGCGCGCAAGAATACTATTTTTCCGGAGCACACACGGTCACCTGGCGGGCTATCTTCACCCGTAAAGATTCCGCTATCTTAAACGAAGTGGATATCCTAAATAGCTCTGTGGTGATTCAACAGGAAGATGTGGCGGAAGAATATCTGCGGCAGTTGGAATTTAGAGGAGAGCTAAATAAGGTGCCCTCTGCGGAGATTGCCCTCAGGCTTTTGGAGAATGGAGATTTTGATGCCTGCGTGATAAATTATATGTTGGGTATGCACATAATCCAGAATCAAAAACTAAACAACATCAAAGCCTTGCCTCATAGAATACAGCAACGCGAATACTGTTTTGCTTCCCTGGATGAAGGACTGATCAAAAAAGTGGATACAGCCTTGATGGAATTAGACAGTCAGGGCGAACTCGAAAAGCTACACAATAAATGGTTTACACAATTAGACCCAGAGTTTAAGACCAGCAGGCATATCATCTTAGGCGCAGCGTATGCTGGCATTCCTCTTTTGATCCTGCTTTTCATCTTGGTGCTGATGCATATAAAGCGTAAAAAGCAGCTTGATAATATGAGAGCGAAATCTGCTGAAACCGAAGCAGAATTAAACAGATCAATCATGGAATTCAGGGCTTGGCAAGATAGTTTTAACAAGGGTCCGGTGATCCTGTACAAAGCGACACATCACCCCATGAAGGTGCATTTCATTTCTGAGAACATCAGACAGTGGGGCTATACTCCCCAGGAGTTTTATGCAGAAGGTGGCGATTTTATGCTAAGCACTTTTATTGATGACCGCGAGAGGCTGATTGCTGAAAGCGACACTCTGCAAGCTGGTGAAGATTCCTTTATGTATCATCGCGCCATTACCAAAAATGGCGAATTACGCTGGGTCTTGGATTATTACCTGTGTATGAAAGATCCTGAAGGCGGGGAAAAATGTTTTTACGGATATCTCATTGACATCACAGACCAGAAAAAGATAGAATTTCAGCTCTTGGAAGATCATGAAAAAGCAAAGGCTGCCAACACCGCCAAAAGCCATTTCCTGGCTAATATGAGTCATGAAATTCGCACGCCCCTCAATGGCATTACCGGCTTTCTGCAGGTGCTGATGCAGATGGATGCAGATCCCAAGCAGATGGAAATCTATGATATTATGTATTCTTCTTCGCGTAATTTACTTAAGATTATCAACGATATCCTGGATTTTTCTAAGATCGAATCCGGCAAAATGGGCCTCATCCTCAGCGATTTTAATCCCCGCTATCTGATCAATGACCTCATCAAACAATTTGAGAATCAGATATTCAAGGAAAATCTGATCATCAAAGCCCATATCCAAAAGGACATACCAGATGTACTCAAGGGTGATCAGCTCAGGCTCAGGCAAATCCTGATCAACCTCTTACAAAACGCATTAAAATTCACCGAACATGGACAGATACTCTTGAGCGCAGAGCTTTATACCCGCTCAGAAACGGATATTAGCATACTCTTTAAAGTCTCGGATACCGGCATCGGCATTGATCCCAAGATGCAAAATGAGATCTTTGATAATTACTCTCAAGGAGAGACTTACCTCAATTCAAAATACCAGGGCACAGGACTGGGACTGGCGATAGTAAAGCGTTTGGTGAAGCTCATGCATGGCTTTATCTGGGTGGAAAGCGAGCCCGACAAGGGCAGTTGCTTCTTCTTTATCCTGCCTTTCAGTACTTACAATGAATTGCCGGAACAAGCTGCGGAGCCCGAACACACAAAATTCCCGGTCAGGAAACTCATCGACGGCAGAATCCTGCTGGTGGAAGATGAGCCCGTCAATCAGATGGTTACCCAAAGGCAATTGGAAACCTGGGGGCTGAGCGTGGATATTGCGGGTAACGGCTCTGAGGCACTGATAATGCATGGCAAAAAGCCTTATGATCTGATCCTGATGGATATCCAGATGCCGGTGATGGATGGGATCGCCGCCACCCAAAAGATCCGCGATCTGGAAGCACACAAAAACCGTCATACCCCGATTGTGGCTTACACTGCGGCTGCTTTGTTAGGGGATCAGGAAAGATTCCTGGCCGCTGGAATGGATGAGTACCTGGCCAAACCAGTGAATGTAAATGAGGTGTATGGCATTATCAGCAAACTGATCAAAAAAAGTACTGGGAAACTGAAGACATGAAATATTGCCCTCGCTTAGTCCTAATCTCTGGTGGAACCTGTTGCGGGAAAACCACCATCGCCAAAGCCATTGGCCAACGATTGCAAGACCTGAAGACCGTGATCATTTCTCACGATAACTACTACAAAAACCTGGGGCATCTATCCATGGAAGAGCGCGCCAAAGTCAATTTTGATCATCCCGATTCGATCGACAAAGACTATCTGATGAAGGATGTGCGTGATATGCTCGCCGGCAAAGCTGTGAATGTGCCAGATTATGATTTTGTGACTCATAGCCGCAAGGAAGGTAAGCTTTGCATTGCTGATGCCGATGTGATCATCCTGGAAGGCATCTTTGCCCTGTATTATCCAGAATTGATTGAGCTTTCCGATCTCAAAATCTATGTCGATACAGATGCCGATACCAGGCTGGCCAGAAGAATCGCCCGCGATATTATCGAACGGGGCCGGGAAGTGGAGGGAGTTTTGGATCAATATATGCAGACTGTGAAGCCCTCACACGCTGCCTTTATCGAACCAAGCAAGAAAAACGCCGATGTCATCATCCCCGGTGACAAGGAATTCGATAAGGTCTTGTATATGCTAAATGGCTACCTGCTATACGAATTGGTGAGTAAAACCAGGAAGAGCTAAGCCGGCTGTACGCTTGCTATTCTTTCTCAGTTTCGATCTTCATTCGCTCTATGAGCAGTAAGATAGTGCTGGGCAGTTTTTTCAGGTTTTTCCTGGCCCGCGAAACCACCTGTTTGGCTTGTTTGTAGTCTTTGCGCTTGATCATAAGGCGCAAGAGCATGGTATAGACATCACCCACATAAGGCCATTTTTGCTCAGCTTGTAGCAAAATGCTCACCGCTCTTTCGGGAAAACCAATTACGCTGGCAGCATTGGCATAGCGAAGATAATGATCAATATTGCTTATCTCCCCCATAGTCTGTGCCTGCTGGTAGGAATAGTACACTGGTAGCCACAGCTCTTTGGAGGAATATACCAGAGCAGCCAAAAGATATAGTTGCTGCTGTTTTCCAGCTTTTTGCTGTGCCATTTTGGTATAGCGCAAAGCCTCATCGTGCTGGCCTTGTTCAAAGTATTGCTCGATCAGGACATAATACACAAAGGGGTGATTGGGCAGACGGATGAGCAAGTCCTGCATGATGGTAATGCACTCTTTGTGACGCCCCAAAATAGCACATAAATAACCGGTGTTATAGAGCACATCATCCGTGGGTTTGGGAATACGCTTGAAGTAGGCCAAAGCCAGCCTGTATTCGTTATTTGCCATATAGCAACTGGCTATGGCTTGGATGGTCCTGATATTCCCCGGGTCGGAAGACAGGGCCTTGAGATAGTGCTTGATGGCTTGCTTGTATTGCAAACGGAAGAAATGTAAATCCGCCATCGTGGTCTGCACGCGGATATCATCAGGGTGCTCTTCCTCCGCGCTGGTAAGCAGATGATAAGCATGTACCCAGTTTGTTTTGCTCAACGCCATGGCTTTTTGTAAGATATGCTCAATATTCATTACTTTATCTCTCGTAGGATTTCTTTGATCGCCCGGCTGAGCTGTTTATCGTCATTTGCCACAATGTCGTTGAGGCTGTGTTCCACTATGATGTCTGGCATGGCTCCGCTGCCTTCCATATTGGTGCCATCCACCTTAAACCATCCGGTGCCAGGCATACGCATACGCGAGCCATCCAGCAAGGTGTGTTCTCTGGTGCCGATCACAGCACCGCTGGAGGGATATCCCACCACCTTGCCCAGCTTCAATTCTTTGTAAATAATGGGGAAGATTTCACCATCGGAAAAAGAATTCTCATCCACTAAGACAATGGTAGGCACAGTGATTCCAAATCTGGGTTCAGGACGCAAATCCGGGCCATAAGTGCGGCTGAGGCTGTAGCCATATTTCTTTTTGGTGAGCAGTGAGATGATGTCCTCATGCACTCTGCCGCCACTGTTTCCCCGGAAATCCAGGATCATGGCTTTCTTGTCCTGGTTGTCCCTAAAATAATCCCGATAGAAATTATCGTAATCCTCAGTTCCCATGGACGGGACATGAATGTAGCCCACGCGGCCACCACTGGCCTCATCCACTTTTTGGCGACTGCGGTTTATTTTGAATTCATAATAGAGCTGGTAATACTCTCTTCCCCCCAGGCCTTGCACCTGGCCTTCGATCACCTTGCCATCGCTTAAGATGCTGAAGCTGATGAGCTTGCCTACCTTGTCTATCAGCAGAGAGTCCAAGGCAGTTTGCGGCAAGATCTCTACTTTGTCTATATGGGTGAGGATGTCGCCAGCCTTGATCTTGTAATAGCTGGCCAGTCTGGTATTGGGATAAACCCTGGAAATCTTGATTCCCTGGGGTAGAGTCTCATTGTACTCAAATTCTATCCCGAGTCTGGCGATATATTTGTAATTGCTCGCCTCATCTTGTCTGGGATAAAATCCGGTGTGAGAGGCATTTAAGTCTCCCACCATCTCGTCTATAATGCCGCCTACATCATTGATGTCACGTGCTTTGTCCACATAAGGGCGATATTCGTCATAGAGCGTTTGCCAGTTTTGGCCGTGGAAATTGGGATCATAAAAGTTATCGGCAAACAGTCCCCAGGCTTGCTCAAACACGCGGCCATTGAGCTTTTGCACATCGTAGGCATAATCCATGCTGATGGGTATATCGTTCTTTTTACCGCCATTAAGATCGTATGATTTCAAGGCAAAGTCATCCAGATAATACAGGGTTTCTCCCACCAGCTTGAAAGCTATGCTGTCTTTGCCAAAGGTGGCTTGTTCCTTCTTGTTTTTGCCATAAATATCGCCTTTGTTCAGGCTGGGCTTTTCTTGAGCAAACCAGGGTCTATCCAGATAGAGAAAGGTGGAATCACTCAAAACACGGATTACATAGAGGTTGGACATGGAGCCCTGATAAAGCTCAAACAATCTCTTATCCAGGCCTTCCCAGACGATTTCGACAGGCGGATCAGGCTTTTCTTCTTCTTTATCATTAGATGTGATTTCCATCACAAACAGCCCGTCTTCGTCTATTGTGGCTTCGTCTTCGGTTTTAGCTTTATCTTCAGTCTCGTCCTCGCCTTCAGAACCGCTTTCCTCTTTCTTTTCTGCTTCCTCTTTTGGGGGTTCAAAAACCTGCGCCCAGAAGTCTTCATCATATTCATATTCATCTCTGGGAACCAGATCCAGACGATATAGATTGCGGTTGCGGGTAAAGATCAGAGAGCGATTGTCCTTTGACCAGTGGATGCTGGAGATATTGCGGTCATCAGATAGCACCTTGCGATGGCTGTCTGTGGCAAATTCGTAGATGTAGAGCCCACGCATGTAGTATTCGCTGTCGATGGAGCAATAGGCGGCATGGCTGCCACTTTTGTTGATGGCAAAGTCTGAGATCACCAGTCCCGGAGTATTCATGGCCAAAAGATCGGTCTTGCCCTTGTCTGCCAGGGCGATCCTGCCGGCACTGATATGATCCTGATATTTGATCTGCCAACGTCCCTGGGCATCTTTGTGTATATCCTGGATGCTTAAGGAATCTGCCCCAAACCATTCAATCGGGGTGAGCACAGGCTCTTTACCCTTTTCGATGGTGGTGGTAAAAAGCTTTTCGCGGCCATGATCAAGTTTGGATAGCACCAACTGCCGATCGTTTATAAAGATCGCATTGGCCCAGCCGCTGTGATCATCAGTGAGCTGCTTGGGCTCGCCACCTTTGCGAGGCACGATGAAATTATCGTATTTATAGGAAAAGGATACCAGCATTTCGTCGTCTGAAACTGCAAAATCTGCCAGGTCGTTTTTCATCTCAAACTCACGGATGGGGTTTTGCCACATATCAGAAGCTATGCGAATATCCAGCTTGGTGATCTTGTTTGCTTTTGAGCTGGCTGGATCGTATTTATAGATCTCGTCAAAGTATTCAAAGACTATTCTGTCATTGGCCCGGGCGATGGTGATATCACGGGCACTGAAGCGTGGTAAATTGCTGATCTTCACCGGCCGCTTGAAATTCATCTTATCTACCCGGTTAAGCTGAAAACTCTGGCCATCAGAATAGCAATAATACAAAGAATTGGAGCTCTGAGAATAGCGAGGATAGCGCTCTGAATGCTCTGTGCGGGTGAGCTGGGTATATTCCTTGGAAGCGATGTCAAACAGCCAAAGCTCGCCATTCTTGCTACCGGTGTAAGCTTCCCGGTGGGCATAGCCATTGCGGCTAAAAACAATCTGACGATCATCGGCAGATAAGCTGGCCCAGCGTTCTCCCACCTCGCCCAAAAGCGTGGGACGCTCTCCACTGATGGGAAGCTTGTACATAGAAGAGCCAAATTCCACATTGCCGCGAAGCACCAAAAGATGTTTGCTATCATTGAACCAATCTGCGATGCTATAAGATTCGCGGATGATGACTTGGGCCTCGCCACCAGAAGCAGAAATCAGGTAGGGATAGCTTAGCCCTTCGCGATTTGATACGAAGGCGATCCATCGGCCATTAGGAGACCAGATGGGGCCCCATTCAGAGGCTTTGGTAGAGGTCAGGCGTCTGGCATCGCCTCCCTGGAAAGGAACTATCCACAGATCATCATCATAAACAAAACACACTTCTTTGCCATCCGGTGAAATGGCAGGGTCCTTGGGAAAACCTGGAATCTCCGCAAGCAGCGGAAGACAAATTAAGCCTAAAGCCAATAGTATTAGAATTGCTCTAATCCTCATTTCTATTCTCCATTTACTCTTTTTCAATCAGATAGATTCCTTTCTGATAACTCTTGATCTGATAGGAATGCTTTAATACCCGAAACAGGGTCTTGGGATACACTTCATCACGCACGGTAAGGATTCTCTTCTCATGGGTGGGTCTTTTCAAAAACAGGTTCAATTGATTGTCCAATTCAGCTTCACAGCGGCTGATGCGCCCTCGAATATCATCCAAAGCCTTATCATCACCTTCATCTCGCAGACGCACGGATTCTTTGGTCACCTGCATCAACATCGCCCGGTAAAAGGGTGAAATCGCAATCTCAATCTCGGTTTCATCGCCGGAAGCAGAACCAGCACTGGCGATATCGATATCACCAGCAGTCTGAATGAGCCCGCCATTGATAAGGGAACCGTCATCTCTACCGCTGAGATTCCCATCCGTGGCTACTATCGAATGCAGTATTTCGCTTTGAAATTCTATGTCTGACTTCACGTAAACGCGGGAATGGCGGATGGAATAAAGCTTGAGCGAACCCAGAACCTGAATTCCGGGATTCTTGCAAGAATTGATATCGCCATCTATGATCAGATCTTCTTCGCAATATATGCTGCAATCCTGAATATTGCCGTGGATGGTCAAAGTGCTCAGGCAGGCGATATTGACCTGGCTGAGGTCTCCTGATATCTCCAGGCTTACAGGGCTGCGCAGGAATTGACCTGTGGGCACCTTACTGCTATCCAGCTTCAGGCTATCCAAAATGCAGATGCGGCCTATTTCGTCTAAATAAGGATACCCGGTCCTGGTGGCGACATAATCATGGCTCTCATAGCGGATATGGCTGCCAGCCAGCTTTTGCGCTGCTTCTTCATCCACATTGGGGGGAGTAATCAGTTCGCCAAAAATGTCGTAGATGCTACCATCACGTTCAAAGAGGTTATCTGAATAGCTGGCAACTATATCTCCCTCATTCACATAAATGATCTTACTTAATGTAGCCAGATCAAGCTCGCTGATGTCGCCTGTGATCGCATTAGGATCAAAGCTGTAATTCAGCGTAGCCTCTTTCTTTCCTTCCTCTTTTGTGCAGACTGCAATGGGAAAGGGTTGGTCAAATTCTTTCTCGATCCCGCGCTCACGGATGAGTTGCAGAGCTTCTTCAAATCCAGATTTGAGACCCGCTTCATCGATCAAGTCCAGGATCTCTCTTTCATCCACCAGCCGCCCACTGCGCTTGATGGTAAGCCAGGCAGATGCGCTTTCCTGCCTTAGTTCCAGCAGGACATTGCCACTTTTGTTCGTAAATATCTTATTCATTACTGATCCCGATCAGGTTGATTTGACGATTGTTTCCCAGGTCCCGGCGATATGAATAGTAGTCGGGATGCTCATAACTGCAAATCTGGACGTTTTCGATATTGATATACTTCAAGCCAGCTCTTAGTAGCTGTTGAAAGATGACAGCACGTAGATTCAGGTGGCGGTGCTGTGTGGTGCAGGCAGAGAAGCCATCTGCACTGAGACTGGCATTAAAGGCCTCGTAAAGCTCTTCGCTTACCTGATAATGTTCTTCACAGACCCCCGCACCCACATGAGCAATGATGTTGGCTGGATCACAGCCAAAATGCTCCACCAGGATTTGCACTGCTCTGCCCACGATATTCTTCCTGCTGCCTTCACGCCCACTGTGGACCGCGGCAATAGCTTTGGCATCCTTTTCATACAAAAGCACAGGATAGCAATCCGCAGTCCTGATCAAAAGATATTGATCTGCTATATTGGTGGCAAAGCCATCGGCCAGGGGAATCTGAGCATGAGCCCCAAAGCCGGCTCCGCTATCCTCATCCCCGCAGATATGTACTACACTGGAATGGGTCTGCTCACAGATCACCATCTGGACAGGAAGAATGCTTTTCCCGTCGATGCTCACACCCTTTTGCTGCCGCATTAGCGAACGATAGTCAAGCTCTTTATTGCCCAGATAATGAAAGATTTTGCTCATGAATCTGTCCTGAGGCGGGGAGCCCGATACACCGATGAATTTGAGTTTAAGACTAACATCTTGAGCATACCTTTGCTAAAACGGGGTAAAATTCTAAGTCCGTTCAGGCTCCATATCAAGCAAATCACGGCCGAACACATCATGGCAAATTGTGCCCCAAAATAGCTGGATATTATACCAGCGAGCAAAGCTCCAAAAGGCGACATACTCATGAAGGTAGTGGTATATGTGCTCAACACCCGGCCTCTCATATCATCCATGACCAGAGATTGCAGCAGGGTGTTTGTAGTGGCATTGTTCATCATCAGACCAAAACCGATAAAGACCATCATAGCCATGCTCAGCCAAAGCGAAGCACTCATGGAAAACACTATCAGAGCCAGGCTGGCCACCAGACCCACCGCCATCAGCCGCACATCAAGGCCTTTTATGCTATTTTTTGAAGCCAGCACAAAAGAACCGATCAGAGCTCCTATTCCAGCGGTGGACATGAGCAGTCCCTGCGTTCTGCTATCTCCGTGTAACACATCTTTGGCAAAGATGGGGATCAGGGTGGAATAGCTAAAGGCAAAAAGAGTATATATCGCCAGGTTTGAGATCAGAAACCGGATCGGAAAGCTACGATATACATAGCGATAACCTTCGATGATCTGGTTGATAGTGGATGTAGTGGCAGGTTTTAACTTGGGATAACTGATGCGGATAAAGCTCAGACTAACGATCACCGGTAGGTATGAAGCCGCATTGATGGCAAAACACACTCCCTCAGAAAAGAGGATGATCAAGACTCCGCCCAAAGCTGGCCCGATCAATCTGGCACCGTTGAACATCGCACTATTGGTGGCTATCGCATTGGGCAGCATCTTTTTATTTCCGATCAGATCAATCAATAGAGTCTGCCTGATGGGGGAATCCACGGCCACAATAACCCCTTGCAAGGTAGCCAATAGCAAAAGCGGATAAGTGAGCTGTGCATTGATCACATTGGAGAGGACTAATACAGCCAAGATGGTGTTTTGCACCAGAAAGGCTATCTGAGCGTAAATCAGAACCTTGTGCCGATTCCAGCGATCGGACCAAGCACCCACAAAAGGAGATATAAATATCGAGGGAATCATAGAAAGAAAGGTCACCAGACCCAAAAGAAAGGCGGAATTAGTAAGCCGATAGACATACCAACCCATGGTGGTGCGTTGGATCCAAGTCCCGATCAGTGAGATCGCCTGCCCGCTGAAAAAAAGCCGGTAATTGCGAATACTCAGCGAGATGAAGGTTCTTTTTATATAGCTGATCATCAGAGAATAAAGCGCGAGAGATCCTCGCTCTCGATTACAGGGGTCAACCGCGAGATGACCAGGCTTTTGGTGATGCTTACTTTCTTGAGCTGAGGGCTGGGCATATCAAAGAGGAAATCATCCAAGAGCGTATTTAAGATGGTATGCAGCCGGCGAGCTCCGATATCCTCCATTTTCTCATTGGCCAGAGCGGCAAAGCGCGCTATCTCCTTGATCGCTCCAGAGCTAAAGGAGAGCTCCACAGCTTCGGTATGAAAGATCTCTTTATACTGCTTTGTCAAAGCGTTTTCCGGCTCGCTCAGGATGCGGACAAAATCCTGCTCGGTGAGGCTACTGAGCTCCACTCGGATCGGGAAACGTCCCTGCAGCTCCGGAATCAGGTCACTGGGTTTGGCAGAAGTAAATGCTCCGGCTGCGATAAACAGGATGTGCGCCGTATCGATAGGGCCGTATTTGGTAGGCACGCTGCTGCCTTCCACGATGGGCAGCAGGTCGCGTTGCACCCCACTGCGGGAGACATCGATGCCACCATGTTTATCTGTGGTGGCGATCTTATCCATCTCATCAATGAAGACTATGCCATTTTCCTCCACGGCTCTTTTGGCCTTATCAGCAACTTTATCCCGCGGCACCAATTGATCGATCTCATGTTCAGTAAAGGTCTTCAGTGCTTTGGCGACAGTAGTTTTGTGCTTTTTCTTGCCAGCACGTCCCGGCATCAGATTGGAGAGCATGTCTGAGAAATCAAGATCAAAGGCTTCCATATTAAAATTCGACATAATCTCAAAATTTGGCAGGGAATCCTCAGGGAGCTCGATATCAATGAATTTGTCGTCCATTTGATTATTGATCAGCTTCTTGCGCATCTTATCCCGGCTCCGTTTGTGGCGTTCAATAGCCTCCGGATCTTCCGCATCGTTCTTTCTGCGTTTGAGCGGCAGCAGAGCATCCAGCACTTTTTCGATCGCCAGCGCTCTGGCCTCTTCCGCCACCTCTTTCACCATCTGTGTGCGGGTCTGCATCACAGCATAGCCCATCAGTTCGCGAATCATGGATTCCACATCACGTCCCACATAGCCCACTTCGGTAAATTTGGATGCTTCCACTTTGATAAAAGGAGCATTCACCAGGCGCGCAATGCGCCGGGCAATCTCCGTCTTCCCCACTCCGGTGGGTCCGATCATGATGATGTTGTTGGGCATGATCTCACGGCGCATATCGCTCTGCACCTGTTGACGGCGCCATCTGTTTCTGAGGGCGATAGCCACGCTGCGTTTGGCTGATGATTGGCTGATGATGTATTTGTTCAGCTCTTCCACGATCCGGATAGGAGTCAGGCTGTCTATTTCCATCATCATAAGACCTCCAGCACAAATTCGCTGTTGGTATAGATGCAGATTTCGGAGGCGATCTTCATAGCCTGGCTCACGATCTTTTCTTCGCTGAGCTTGGTATTGCGCATCAAAGCCCGGGCTGCGGCCAAGGCATAATTCCCACCGCTACCGATGGCCATCAGTCCATCATCTGGCTCCATCACATCCCCCACTCCGCTGATCATCAGGATGCCGGTCTTATCTCCAGCGATGATCATGGCTTCCAGACGTCTGAGATATTTATCCTGACGCCACTCTTTGGCCAGTTCTACTGCCGATCTTTTGAGATTGCCCTTGTTTGCCTTCAGCTTTTCTTCAAACTTTTCAGAGAGGGTAAAGGCATCTGCGGTGGCTCCGGCAAAGCCGATGATTACTTTATCATCAAATATCCTACGAATCTTGATCGCTTTGGCTTTGACCACAGTGTCCCCCATGGAGACCTGTCCATCGCCACATAGTGCAGTTTTACCATTGCGATGGATACCGATGATGGTGGTCGCGTGCATATTATTTGGGTTCATTATCTATCTCCTGAGAGGGTATATCTTCGAGCTTTTCTTTTTCTTCATCTGCGCCTTCATCGCTTTCAGCTATCTCAATACCCGAAGTATGCTCAAAGCGCATTTCCTTGGCACGTTCATACTTGGCCTGTACTATTTCACGTTCTTCGGCATCCAGATTTCCCGTAATCAAATTAAAGATATCATCTGTATTCAAGGTTTCCTTTTCCAGCAATTCCAATGACATGAGATCCAGAAGCGAGCGGTGCTTGATCAAGATCGCCTTGGCTTGTTCGTGCGCCTCTGTAATCAGGGCACGGATTTCTGAATCCACCAAACGTGTAGTCTCATCGCTGTGTCCATCATGGGTGGCGAGCTGTTTGCCCAAAAACACTTCATTTTGTTCTTTGCCGATGGTCATAGGGCCGATCACATCACTCATTCCCCAAGAGCAGACCATCTTTTTGGCGATATCGGTAGTGCGCTCCAGGTCGTTTCCAGCTCCGGTGGTGAGCTCTCCAAAGACTACTTCTTCAGCAGATCGTCCACCCAAAAGAGTGACCATAAACTGCTTTAGATAGCTGCGGGAATAGCCAGTTTTATCGCTTTGCAAATAGTGAGTAGCTCCACCTGTAAAGCCGCGCGGGATGATGCTGACCTTATGCACCGGTTCTACTAATTCCAGAAAAATGCTGGTGATCACATGCCCAATCTCATGATAAGCCGTAAGCTTCTTATCCGCTTCGGGAATCACCCTGCTTTTCTTTTCGATACCCAGAGTCAGCTTGTCTTTTGCTGCCTCAAAGCAGACCATTGTGATGTTGCTCAGGTTTTTACTGGCGGCGATCAGGGCAGATTCATTCACCAGATTGGCCAAATCTGCTCCACTAAAGCCCGGAGTGCCGCGAGCGATAAGTTCCAAATGCACATCTTCGGCCAGGGGAACTTTGGCGGCATGAACTTTCAAAATCGCGGTTCTGCCCTTGATATCTGGCAGATCCACTGTGACCTGACGATCAAATCTACCTGGACGCAGCAGGGCTGGATCCAGGATATCAGGGCGGTTTGTAGCAGCGATGATAATGACAGCCTCATTGGGTTCAAAGCCATCCATCTCCACCAGCAGTTGATTCAAAGTCTGTTCTCTTTCGTCGTGTCCACCACCCAGACCGCTGCCACGGTGACGTCCCACAGCGTCTATCTCATCTATAAAAGTGATGCAGGGCGAATTTTTCTTGGCCTGCTCAAAGAGGTCGCGCACCCGGGCTGCACCCACGCCTACGAACATTTCTACAAAGTCCGAGCCGGATATGGAGAAGAAAGGTACTCCTGCTTCACCAGACACAGCCTTGGCCAAGAGGGTCTTACCTGTGCCAGGCCGACCCACCAGGAGCACGCCGCGGGGAATCCTGCCACCCAGGCGTTGAAAGTGCTTGGGGTCCTTGAGAAATTCCACGATTTCTTGCAATTCCTCTTTGGCTTCATCCACCCCAGCCACATCCTTGAAAGAGATCTTGGAGCGGCTGGCTTCGTGCAGCCTGGCTTTACTTTTCCCAAAACTGAAGGCTTTGGAATTCTGCCCCTTCATTGACCTCATGATAAAGAACCAGAAGACTATGAGCAGTACAAAGGTAAAGGCGTAGGAAATCAGTCCCATCCACGCGGGGGGCTTCGTAGTGGAAATCTTGATTCCACGCGTCAGCAGACTATCCACCAAGCGGGCATCATCAAAGGGAATGGTGGTGGCATACTTCTTGTTTGCCATATCTGCATAAACTATATCGCGCTCAGAAAATTGCGCTTCCTTCACCGAGTCGTTATTTACCCGAAGCATAAAATTGCTGAAAGGCTCTTTTGTGACTTCTTCTTTTTTCCCGCTGAAGGTATGCCAAAACACTATGGCCAATAGTACGATAACAAAGATAAAGGGCATGGAGAATACGGATTTCTTTTTGGGAGGAAGGGGATTTCCCTTTTCATCCAATTTTGGTGCTGCTTTCTTGCTCTCTGCTTCAGTTGTCCCGTTTTTGTCCGCTTTGCGCTTGATGATAAATATGCGGATAATACCGATCACCGAGATCAGGAGAATGGCATAGATAAACCATCTCAGCATATTGGAGAAATTACCCATCACTATGGAGAAATTTGAGGGAAGCTGATTTAGGGAATCCGCCACATTCTGGGCCCAAAGCCCTCCCGAAAGGATACCAAGACTCAGACTCAGGATATATTTCATGTATAACACTCTTCCTTTAAGATACCTATATAGGGCAGATTGCGATAACGTTCGGCAAAATCCAAGCCATAACCCACCACAAATTCGTCGCCTACTTCAAAGCCCACATACTCAAAGGAGATCTCAATCTTATGCGCTTCCGGTTTATCCAAAAGCACGCAAGTTCTGAGGCTGGCAGGTTTGTGTTTCCAGATATAATCTTTGATATACTGCAGCGAAAGTCCGCTATCCACGATGTCTTCCACGATGATCACATCGCGGTCCGCCAGCTCGATATCGATATCCTTTCTGATTTTGACCACACCGCTGCTGCAGGTGCCCACGCCGTAGCTTGAGATGGCCAAAAAGTCGATTTCAAGCGGGATGGTGATGGCTCTGATTAAATCACTAAGAAAGACAAAGCCACCTTTCAATACACCGATCACCACAGGCACTTTGCCTTCGTAATCCGAATTTATCTCTTGCCCGATCTCACGGATGCGAGCCTGTATGCGCCGTTCATCAAATAATACGGCAGATATATCACAATTCATCAAATTCATCATATCCTCTTTTTTTCCGGTTTGCAGCCCGGTTTTGCTTATTTATTAGTGATACGGCCTCAATCATCAAGAAACGGGTGGTAGCTTTAGTATAGCGTACCCTCTCATCAATTCGATGACCGCAAATCCAGAATATCTTTTCTCCATCCTCAAAGATGGGTATTAAATCCCTATCATATTTTGCTACTTTTTCGTCAATGAAAAAGTCTTTTATCTTTTTAAAACTCTGCATTCCCAAGGGCATAAAACGGTCTCCAGGCCTGCGGGAACGGATCGTAAATCCACCCTTTATCTTATCCGCATCGATGATGGCTCTATGGCCTTGATACTCTGTATGATCCTGGGGCAAAACCCTAAGATACTTGAAGCGAAAGCGGTAGTCCATATGCACGGCACGCGAGCGTTCTGGCTCGATGGACAAAGCCTCGGCATTTTCTGGCTGAACTTCTTCCGGATTGCTGCTAAAGACCAATTCCTGATAGCGCTTGATCGCAAAAGTCCCATGCGGCAGGCTCACATATTTGCTGCCTGCTGCCGAGAATATTCCTTGAATCTCTCTGAGGTTTGCCAAAAAGAAATCCTGCTGCTGGCCACTCACCTGCCGGTAAGCCTCCCGCAAAATGTAAAAATGTTCGATATCAGGAGCTTTCAGCAAATCCGGCAGACTCAGCACAATCCTCTGATTGCTATTGTCCAGACAAATCTTTTTATAGCGCCGAAGTGCTCTTTCACTGATGTAGCGATCAGCCTGATTGAGAATATTGGCCTCTTCCGCCAGTTTATCTCTGAGCTGGGGATTGTAGTCCTTTTCCAGTAGCGGGATCAGATCATGGCGAATGCGATTGCGGGTGAATTTGGTCTGAAGATTGCTCGCATCTTCCCGCCAGGGGATCTGTAGCTGAACCAGCATATCCTTCAGCTCTTCCGGTTTGAAACACAAGAGCGGATGCAAGACCTTGCCCTGCTTCGGCTTGATGCCGGCCATACCAGAGAGCCCTGCTCCCCTAAAAAGATTAAGTAGCACAGTTTCTGCCAAGTCCCATTTATGATGCGCCAACAGCACTTTATCAAAGTGGTAACTCTTCATTATATGAGAGAAGATCTCAAAGCGCGCTTCGCGGGCCCGGTTTTCCAGATCCCTATCCCCAGGCAGATCAATAGTACGCACGATCAGCGGTATATTCAGCTTTTGACAGAGCTGCCTTACGCCCTGTTCATCCAAATCACTGGATTCTCCCCTGAGCTGATGATTCACGTGAACCGCCAGCAAGGTGACATTCAGCACAAAGCGCAGTCTGTGATAAAAATACAGCATAGCAGTGGAATCCGCACCTCCGGATACCGCCAGAAGCAGCTTCTCTCCTGTGCAGAGAATCTGTTCCCGCTCCAGGTATTCCATCAGTCGCTTGATGTAGTCTGTGCTGAGGCTCATCGTATTTCCACCCATATCTAATATTTCAAGACAAGTCTTTTTTCTTTGCTCTGCTTGTCAACTGGAAACTGCCATCAACTATATGAGCTTGCCTAAATACCGTCTAATTTTGCACAGCGCACAAACCGAAACTTAGCCTTTTTGATAGTTAGATACTCAGCTTCGACTGGGATAATATCGTAGAAATCAAGATCTTCCCAGAGCCTATTTCACCACTACAAACTTGCGTGTAGGAAGGCTTTCCTGCCCAATTGGCTTCAATAGATAGATCCCGGAAGTCAGGCTTTGCAGCTCTGCTGCATTTGAGCTATATTCTCCAAAATTATCCAGTTTAATGCTCTGAATCTTCTGTCCCCTGATATTGTAAATCCCAAGCTCAACGGGCTTTTTCAGATCAGATTTGATAGTAAATCCCGCATTTCTGCTCACCGGATTGGGATATATTTTAAGAGTGTTTACTGGCGAAACAGCAGTATCTTGAGCGTTTGAAACTGTGGCATCCACTTGGTAAAAGAGGATTGCATAGCTGGTTACTATACGAAGCTTATTTGCGTGATAAGATGGCAGGATATTTTCAGGATCGTTTTGCAAAGGGAAACTGAACTCATGAGCTATAGGTGAATCTTCAGCCCAAAGAGTCCATATATGCATAAAGCCATCCTGCCAGCGTGGAACGAAATAGAAACCTTCAGCCGCTTCGACATTAAGAAACCAATTATCGCCAAAATCGTTCAACACAAAAGCAAACAGCGAACTTGGATTTAATTCTAATGGGGCATTATAGCAGTATAAGGCATAATGATTAGCCTGGACATCATAGTTTCGGACCAGAACCTTGTCCTCACCAAAGGAACTGATCATATGTGCACTTTCGCTGAGCAAAGGACAAGCAGTATAGTGAATATGAAAAGAATTCTCATCTGTATAGCTGCATTCCAGCCAGCCATCTGCGTTAGCGTACCATGTGGTCGATAGGTAAAACCACTGTGGTGAGGTCTCAGGATGGGAAAAGAAATAATCACCGTTTCTAAGCGAACAGATCACCGGATCTGCAATTTCCTGCGTGAAAAGATGGTTGCCTGCTGAATCAAAAAGGGCCCATACTTCAGGGACATCGGTACTTGCTGTGTATATATCACTTATATACAGGAAATTGCCGTCGGGCAGTGCTCTTACCTGCTTATCATGCCAACTATCACAGTGGTATTCATCGCCTTCCAATAGCGTTTGAAAGCTTCCTGTATTTGTGTGGTAATACACCAAACTATTTGTCAGAGCCATCACAAGGACGTCTTCTGCCACCATTGCACAAGATGAATCAAATGAAAATGGATAATCGAAGTTGAATTCGTCTATAACCCTATATGTGAGAGTATCTTGATGCAGCGTTATCACCGTCAATACCTGCTCAGGACTTGCGTCAAAACTCTTAAACATAATATGAACTTTATCGCCGATATGGCTTATACGCATAGTCCGCCAGTAGATGTCAGGGCTATAAATAATGCCTAATTCCATCGGGGTGGTAATCTGATGGGAATTTGCACGGTACCAAAATGTCGTAACATGAAGATTGGGGCCATGATACATCATTTCACAGAACATGATATCACCATTAGGATAACATATATGAAACATGTTGTCCATTGGCAGAGTAAGGTAATCTAACGCCGAGATAGTAAGCTCGGGCTCATCAGCCTGCAAAAAGGCCACAGCCAGTAAAACAGCAACGATCAGCAACAATGCTTTGCTCTTGTCCATCTTTTCTCCTTATGGGCAATCGCGCTAAAGCGGGAATGCTTTAGCAAGCTCCACCCTAAATAATGGATGAATCAGTTTAATATATTATACTCATGCAATTTCCCTTCCATACTTGCAGATATCATGAGCGATCATTCTTTATAGTGAGACTGTTCAATTCCTCTCCCCAAGTCACGCTTCTTTCTTATGCACTTTAAGGTGAATAAGTGGCCAAAGCCTATTCCAGTCAGTATTATCCAGGCATAATACCTGCAAAGCGAGAACGGGGCGCCATTTTAGACATCAACTTTGGATAGAGGGGCTTAGCTGTTTTACCTGAAAGCTGTGAGTCTTGGGGTTCAAGCGGCAATGGGAAACCTTGCCGAGGGCTGTTGAAGTCCATTCCGGCCTGTTATTAACGCTAACACTGAAATAATCGAAGCCGGATTGAACTCCAAGGCCCTACATAGTCCGTAGCGAAAATGTGTTTTCAGTCAAGTTAGTTTGCAAGAGAGTCTTTTTCATCCCCCGGATAAAGCAGCATTCTGGGGTTCTCCTTACTCATTCGAGCCACTTGATCACATCTTAATCTACCCTTAATCAAGCGTTAACTCTTAACGCTTGATTAAGGGTAGATAAAGACATGATCGACGCCCTGGAAAGAGGGAGAAAGGATCAAATACATATGGTGTTTCCTGATTTTGGTTTTGATTTTGGTTGACAACTAAAGTGAGGAGAAATAATGAAGCGTTATGCAAAGAAAGTAGTTAGCTACAGTAAAAGCCTTAAAGACCATGTGATCTATGCAGTTGTGCGAGATGGCTTCAGTATGGCTTCTTTGATGATAATATGCAGTCAAAACAGCGCGTTGAGCTTTAATAATGTGTACCAGTTCAAGATTAGCTTAAAGGATAGCAAACCCTCTATTTGGCGCAGGATACAGGTTCCTGAAAATTATAGTTTCTGGGAACTGCACGTAGCTATTCAAGATACTATGGGCTGGTTTGATGGACACCTGCATTCGTTTAATCCCCAACCTTCAAAGCTTTCCAATCCACCACCTTGAGCAGTTTGGCTTCTCCTGCGGGGATTCTAATCTTAACACTGTGTCTCTTAGCCTTATAGAGCTCTTTGCTCTCCAGATCCAAAAGTGCCGGATGCTGGATATTTTTGTCAAAGGTAACTTTGAAGGTCTGCGGCTCAAATTCGCTGTAGGCCTTGGGATAATCTTCCGGGGAGACAAAATCCGGAGTGGGATATTTCATTTTTGGATGAAATTCATTGCTACGGCGGTTTACCACATAGATAGCATATTCACCGGAAGCCTGAGCATACAGACCGGTTTCGACATAACCTTCGTAGCTGCCATTGCAAGCCTCTACCACCCGCAATTTACGGATACCGCTATCGGCATAATCCAATTTTGGATAATTGCTATAAGGCATCACAGTGGTGGCTCCCAACCAATCCCAATCAAGCAGTTTTTCACCGAAGCTCAAAACGCGGGGATTGACTTCTTTCACCACATCATATATGTAATCCACTTTCTGGATATCTTTAGAATTTATAGCGATAAGGGGCGCGTAATATCCTGCATCGGCGGAGTCCACAAATCCCTGTAATTGGAATTGATACAAGCCCTGGGCTCCATAGCATAAGGGCAAAAATAGCAGGGCCTTTTGCGTGGCCTGAGGGGGCAGAACCCAGGACCACCAGCGCGAACCGCTCCAGTATCCAAAAACCTGAACCACAGGATAAAACTTGCGCCCTGAGTCTTGCGAGGCATAATGCTGGCTTTCTCTATAGCCCTTGAGCAGGCGGTGATCCAGCACGTTTTGATAAAAGTTTTCCCCAGCACCAGGATTGTACAAAATCCCAGGCTGGATGGGATAGACATCTGGCATCATTATCTCGGGCTGAGCGAGCTCTCTGGTAAGCTCGGGAAAATTCCACCAATTGTCTTTGTTATCGAGCTTAAATACACGGTGGGAGATATCATAGGTGGCCGCACAGAGCTGAGGATTGTCTTCCTCGATCATGCTTTGAATCAGCTTGAAAGAGGAAAGATGGGTCTGAAAAGGTTCGTCCATACCGTAGGCAAAACGGATCACATTACCGCCGGGGAGGGCACGATGGGCTTTGAGGCGCTCATTGATTCCCTTCTTATAGAAAGCAAAATTCTGGCGCAAATCTCGATGAATGGCATCTTCCAGATCTATGTAATCCAGGCTGAGATCACAATTTCCATGCCAATACAGGCCCGGGGCGAAATGCCGGAAGACGTACCACCACCAGTGCCCTGGGGTTTCGGGATTATTGTCCCAATCATCGGTCATGATCTGGCTGGCTCTAAGATCGTTATAGCTGATCGCAAAGGGCAGATCGACATAAGCTTGGGGGCTGCCCATAGCTTTGAAATCGCTAAGATAAAAATAGCTGCGCTCTTCTTTCTGGCCTTTTGCACTCTTGGCAGCTACTATTTTCTGGCCAAATTCACGCTTGCCACCCTCATAACCATAAAGCTGAAAACTCAGAAGCGGAGTATCATCAGACAAGTCAGGAGCAAGGTTTGCAAGCTTGATCCGATAGGTAAAATAGAGAGAATCTGTATCGCTTTTGGCTTCCAGATGCCTTTTATGAAAACGGATTTCGTCATAAAGTTTGACCGTCTTTCCCGTGTTATCTGGCCAGCGCATGGTGATATCGGTATAAGCCCAACCGGCTTTGTCCTCCTCTCTTTTCACCTGCCAGGCGTGTTCATAAGAGGCCTTGGGGTCTTTGACAACCTGGCCGGTTCGCTTGATAATCTTGCTATTTCCATACCAGAATTTAGGATCGAGATTATCCCCTTTTTTCACCTCACGTTTGTCGGTAAATTCGGCCTCAAAGCGTTGGTAGTTACTGGTGGCCAGAGGGACTAAGCTAAAGCGGCGAGGGTCTTGGGGATCGTTGCTCCACTGCTTGTCCGTAAGCACTGCATCCAGCTTTGCCAGGTTCAGAGCCTGTAATAATGAGCTTAAATCGCTGTCACTATTGGTGGTTTCTATTATGTTTATGTTAAAGCTCAGTTCCTGCATATAGGCGATCAATTCAGCACGATGCTCAGAGAAAAAACGTTTGTCGTTTTGCAGATACGAATAGGTGCCCAAGGGAAAGGGCTCACTGTGAAAAGCATGCAGGGGAATCAGGCAAAAAGCCAATAGATACAAGATATAGTGTTTCATCATTATCCTCTTCAAATACAATCTGATCCGGTCACTTCGTTATTTTATGTCAGAAAACAAAGCTAATGGTAAAGAGTCAAGGGAAATCTCTTGAGCGAGATTCAGGGTGGAGCGCTTTCAGCTAAATTGCAAGGACAGGCAAGCAGCGATATGAGCCTGGATATCATTACAAAGTAAGCGGCAATATACCTGAGCATCTGGGACTGAAGATAAAAACTGGTTTCGGCACAGGAGACATCGAGCTAAATGGCAGTAGTACTGCATGATGAACTCCACTGATAATACTGGGGCGCAATGTATTGCAAACATAATAATCTATCAAGTAGCGTCTCCCCCGCTAAACTCCCACTGAATTAATTGGACTTGCATAAACACGATGTTGCGATTATCTTATTCATCTTAAATAAAAAGAATAGAGCTGTGAAATGAAACAAATATATACCTTATTTATGGTAGTTTTACTACCTTTCTTAGCGCACGCTGGCTTGCTGGACAGGATTCAGCAGCTTGGTAACAACTTTCCAAAATCGCCAAGTCGCGATTATCGGCTTTCACATCAGATCAGCAGTGATTTTGAGGAAGGGGCTTGGGTCCCATCTGCAAAATCCATGCTTTATTACTCTGATAGCCACCCGGCCCAGCCTGATTCAATAACTATGCATATGTGGGAAGAAGGTAGCTGGAGTGCTCCAGTACAATATATCTACAATGAGTACAATGCTGCTGGAATGGTTACAAGCAGCATAATGATGATGAACTTTGGCTTTGAGACTGTCCCGTTCTTTCGTTCTGAAGCTTTTTTTGATGCGCAAAACCGCATTATCCACTACAATATGTTCAATATAGACTTCGAGGATATGCAGACCTGGGTTCCTGTGATGAGGGAACATTTTGTATATGGGCCAAATACCGAATTTGAGATCTACTCTTGGGAAAATGATGAGGAAACCGGCGATTACTTTTCTCACAGCACCTTCAGTTACGATAGCTCTGGCAGGTTTACCCAGGGACTTTATTATGAATCCCCGGATTCCACAAATTGGGTTCTGGATAGTAAGACTGACACCGTCTATCACCCTCAGGATAATTCCACTGGGGCTGATATCATAAGCTACTTTTCCAATATGTTTGGTTCCATCTTTTCTCTGATGATTTGGGATATGCCCATGATGATAAGCTCCGAAACCAGCTATTTGTGGGAAAACGAAGATTGGACCCCGGATTATCGGACTGTATGGGAATATGATGGATCATTGCGCAGAATCCGCCAGGACGATGATTATTGGCAAACAGATCAGTGGGTCACCGAAGATAAGACCTTCTATGATTACGATGCAAATGGCAATATGGCCAGCAGCGTCATGCAGAGCGATTATACTGGCACCTGGGAGGATGAATCAAAGACGGAATACTTCTGGGATAGCTTTGTATCCAACGATGACCTTGTGCAAGACCTGAGCCCGGCCCTCCAGATCACAGCCTGGCCCATGCCCTTTTCCGGAAGTCTGAACATCAGCACCACTGCAAAATCTGGGACTACTCCCCAGATCAGCATATACAATAGCCGTGGGCAATTGATTAGAAAATTTACGGGCCTGGATAAGCTCATCTGGGATGGCAAAGATTCCATAGGAAGAGATAGTGCAAATGGCATTTACTTCATCAGAGCAAAGCAGGATCAAGCCTCTGCTGTGAGCAAGGTAATCCGCGTGAAATAAAACCGCCTTCATCTATGTAATAAACCCGGGTTAAAATCCCGGGTTTTTCTTTATCATGATAGGGCTTTGAGCTTATGCTTTAGCAAATCATGGTAATCTTTTGGGCTCGATGTATTCATCCTGATGGCGATAGCGCCAGCTCAGGAAAAAGCGGTCCAAAGCTGCTACCAGCCCAAATAGAGCCATGGAAAGCACGATGATCACCAAGATTACGGCAAAGACATCGGCAGTTTGAAAAGACTTGGTGGCACGGGTCATGTATATCCCCAATCCGGCAGAACCTCCCAGCCATTCACCGATCACAGCACCCATCACGCTATAGGTGGCAGCGAGTTTGAGGCCGGTGAAAAATCCTGGCAGGCTGGCGGGCAATTTCAAATAGCGGAAGCACTTGTATCGTGATGCACCCATGGCCTTCATGAGCCTGATCTGCTCCACTGGCACCCCTTGAAAACCTTCAAACAAGCCCAAGGTAATGGGGAAAAAGCACATCAGGATCACCATAAATATCTTGGCAGAAACGCCATAACCAAACCAGATGATGATCAGAGGAGCCACAGCGATCACCGGAACTGTCTGCGAGATCACCAGATAGGGATAGATGAGCTGTTTGAAGAGTTTGGAGGCGTCCATTAGAATCGCGGTGAGCGAGCCGATCACGATGCTTACCAAAAGGCCTGTAACCGCCGCCAGCAGTGTGGGCTGAAGATGATGCCAGATGAGATCGCTCCTTTGGGTAAAGACCTTCAGCACATCCAGGGGCGCAGGCACTATCCAAAAAGCGATTACCGCCCGCGCACTCAGCCACTGCCAGAGCAGGATCAAAACGACAAACAGTCCCAGAGGCAGCAGCTTGTTTTTCACCTCTCCCCTATCAGCCTGATCTCGGTTTCCAAAGTAACCTGATAGCGTTCATACACGGTTTTCTGGATGAACTTAATGAGCTCCAATACATCCTGTGCGCTGGCCTGCCCCAGATTCACGATAAAGCCGCAATGCTTGTCTGAAATGGCTGCACCGCCGATTCTGTGTCCCTTCAGACCGCAATCCTCCACCAGTTTACCGGTGAAATGCCCCTGGGGACGTTTGAAGACCGAACCTCCGCTGGGCAGATCCATGGGCTGCTTTTCCCAGCGCTTTTGTTCAATCTCTTTCATGCGGGCTTTGATGGCAGAAGGCTCATCTTCAAAGAGACGGAAGACAGAACTCAGGTGGATGAGGCCACGGGTCTGCAGAGCACTCATGCGGTAGGAAAAGTCATGCTGCTCTGCTGTGAGATGCAAGATGGGATCGGAGCCTGTCAAATGCTCCAGCTCCGGAATCAGGCATTTGCTGCAATACAGCCGGTCTTTGATTTCTCCGCCATAGGCTCCCGCATTCATAAAAACAGCACCGCCTACAGAGCCGGGAATGCCATGGGCAAATTCCAGCCCGGCCAGGCCTTCTTGTTGAGCAAATTCACAT
>Ga0172377_10001086_pt1 | contig 27061 bp, 29 predicted proteins | sample Pumphouse3metaG_FD_119749 | JGI IMG/M metagenome (GOLD analysis project Ga0172377, IMG submission 119749) | Leachate microbial communities from a municipal landfill in Southern Ontario, Canada - Pumphouse #3 metaG | ecosystem: Engineered > Solid waste > Landfill > Unclassified | place: Canada... | reverse complement strand
TTCAAGGCGAAGAATTATCATTTAATTTAAACTATGGCACAATTCAAAATAAAAATGTTGGCAAAAATCTAATCGTTTCAACAAACATAGAGATAATCGATAATGAATTTTCACAAAATTACAACTTAATACAACCAACATATCTTAAAGTAAATATTGCAGAAAAAATGTTAACAATAACGGAAATTACAGCACAAGACAAAGAATATGATGGAACTAATGCAATTTATGTAAACTGTGGCAATGCAACAATCACTGGTATAATTGACAATGATAGAGTATCTTGCGTTTTTTTAAATGATAGTTTTACAAGCTTAGGCTACACAATTAGTTGCGATGCAAGTAATCTATCATATTTTGTTACTTGTGAAATCAAATTAACTGGTGAAGATAAATTAAATTATACATTTAATCAACCAAATTATGTTAAAGCTTATATTAACAAAAAAAACATATCATTGACAAATGTTAGAGCAGTCGATAGATATTATGATGGGACTGATATTGTAACACTTGAAGGCGGTGTTTTTCAAAGCGGGGCAATAATAGGTGATGACATAGTTTACGTCAGTTATAATCATGCAGGGCGGATATCTTCAAGTAATGCAAGTATTCATTCTTATAATGTTCAAGTTTTTAATTTATTTTTATATGGAACTGATTGCGAAAATTATTTTATTTCTGACATAGAATATGTTACAGTGTTTATTAGTCCTAAAATAATTACAATAGCAAATATAAGGGCTGTTAATAGGCTTGTAAACAATACAAATGTAATTGAACTTAAAGGTGGTAATTTAGTTGGCATTTTAGAAGATGATGATGTTGATTTTATGCTATATGAGGGGTTAACCACAAGTGTTTCAAGCGGATCAAATATAAATGTGGTTACTTGCATTCAATTAACTGGTGAAGATGCAAACAATTATACATTACTGCAACCTGATGATATTCATGTGAATATTGTTTACAATTATTCAGTCATTCTTTTGCTTATTCTTGGCCTAATACTTTCAATTTGCTTATTCACACTTTTTTATCTAATATTACAAAGGAGAAAATACAATGGTTAATTATGTAACTATTTTTGGGATGATTTTGCCTTTTTGGGTTTTTATTATAGCGTTACTTTTAATTTTAAGTATTATAATAAGTTGTATATTTATATGTAAACTTAATTCAATAATTAAACGAGAAAAAAATGCCAGTAATTTAATAGAAGGCTTTAATCTTTCTAGGGAAACTGCTAAATTAAAGGATTCGATTATCATTGATAATTCTTCTAACAACATAACAAAGGTTGCAAAAGAAAACCTTGTAAAAAGTTGTAACAATAATACCATTACAGAAAAAATCATGGTTGAAAGTTATAAAGATAGGACAATTGCTAAAAATATCACAGTTGAGAGTTGTGCCGACAACACAGTTACAAAAAAAATCATGATTGATAATTTTAATAATGTCAATGTTGAAAAAGACATGATTGATAGTTGTGGTAATAAAGTAAATAATAAAAAAAATAAATTTAGCGTAATAACATGTGAATATGCTGAAAAAGACATAGATTCTCAAAGTAAAATAAAAAAACCTATGAAAATAAAAAAATAATTATATTTTTAAATTAGAATCAAATAATTATTAAAAGTGTTTTAAAGAAAATGTATAAGTGGGCTTTTTGGTCTACTTTTTTATTTAAAACTTCAACAATAGTTGTATAATCAATCGTAAATTTTTTTATTCAAAGATTATCTATTTGTTTATTTTATAAAATTAATATTTTAGTATTTGTTTTAATATATGATATCAATTTACAACACTATAAAATTATATATATTTAAAAAAAAGTTGCATGAGTTGTCATTGCTATTAGCTTTTTTATTAACAATAGTTTACAATTATTCGTAATTTTTTTTTATCCAATCATTATCAATTTGTTTGTTTTATAAAATTAATATTTTATTTATTTGTTTTAATATATAATATCAATTTATTTGTTTGTTATTTTTTATTTAATATTAATTATTATAATTCATTTTAAAATCAATTTTAAAATATAATAATAATTTATAATATGTTAACGTGTTGATAGAAGGGGAGAAAAATTTTTAATATTAATAATTTAATTAGTGGCATTAAAATAAAATAAATTGAAATAAATGCTTGACAAATAAAATAATTTACATTATAATAATTGTAAAGTATTTTTGTTTTACAGAGGTTTTAAAGCATGGATATTGAAGAGAACAATTATTATTCTTGTTTGCTTGATTTTTATGGGGTGTTATTGACACCAATGCAACTAAAAGTTGCACAAGGTTTCTTTTACGATAATTTAGGGATGACTGAACTTAGCGAATTAAACAATACATCAAGGCAGTCAATTTATGATTTATTAAAAAGAATTAAGGATATTTTAAAACTTTTTGAAAGCAAACTAATGTTAAAACAAAAATATTTCAAATCATTAACATTGCTAGATAATGGCGATAAAAAAAAGGAATTCATTAAGATTTGGGAGGAATAAAGTGGCTTTATTTTCAAATTTAAGCGAAAGATTAAACCATATTTTTTCAAAATTGACAAATCGTGGTAAATTAACAGAACTTGAAATTAAACAAACAATGCGTGAAATTAGAATTGCTTTATTAGAGGCTGATGTTAATTTGAATGTTGTGAAAGATTTTATTAAAAATGTTTCAGAAAAAGCAACGGGCGAAAAAGTTTTGCAAAGTTTAACACCAGGGCAACAGGTTATCAAAATTGTTCACGAAGAATTAATTGAATTACTTGGCAGTCAAAATGCTAAATTAAATGTATCATCAAAACCTCCTTCTGTTATTTTGATGTGTGGATTACAAGGTGCGGGCAAAACAACACTTTGTGGTAAATTGGCTTTATATTTAAAATCTTTGGGTAAAAAGCCCTTGCTTGTTGCATGCGATATTTACAGACCAGCTGCAATTAGTCAACTTCAAATTGTTGGCAAAAATGCTGGTGTTGAGGTGTTTGAGCGGGGGACACAAGCTGTATTAAAGACATCAAAAGAAGCTATAAAATATGCAGTTAGTCAAATGCTTGATACGGTTATTATTGATACAGCGGGCAGACTACAGATTGATGATAAGTTAATGAATGAGTTGAAAGAACTTAAAGATGCAACTAATCCAAGTGACATTTTACTTGTTTTAGATTCCATGACTGGACAAGAAGCGGTTAATGTTGCAGAAAGTTTTAATAACTTATTAGATATTACTGGAGTTGTGTTAACTAAATTAGATGGTGATACGCGTGGCGGGGCAGCATTATCAATTAAGTCTGTTATTAATAAGCCAATTAAATTTTGTGGTATAGGTGAGAAAATAGGGGATTTGGAACCATTTTATCCAGAGCGAATGGCGTCAAGAATTTTGGGAATGGGTGATGTTTTAGGCTTAATTGAAAAAGCACAAAATTTAGTAAATGAAGAAGATTTATTAAAATTGCAAAAAAATTTAAAAGCAAATTCTTTTACTCTTGAAGATTATTTGACACAATTTGAAAATTTGAAGAAAATGGGGAATATTAATGATCTTTTATCAATGCTACCTAGCAAAGTAACAAACAAATTAAATCTAAATCAAGGGGGCATTGATGAAAAGTCATTAATGTATAATAAGGCAATAATTCAATCAATGACACTTTATGAGCGTCAACATCCAGAAATTTTAAAAGCAAATCAAAAAAAGAGAATTGCGCAAGGAAGTGGAACTAGTATCCAACAAATTAACAACCTTTTAAAGCAATTTGAGCAAAGCAAAGGGATGATGAAGCAATTTAATGGAAAAAACAAAAACAAACTTGGGGGATTATTTTAAGAAACTGATGTTTAAAAAGGAGAATAAAATGGCAGTAAAAATTAGATTAACAAGAAGAGGTGACAAAAAGTCACCATTCTATCGCTTAGTTGCGGCAGATTCAAAGATTGCAAGAGATGCGAAGTATCTTGAGAACCTTGGAACATATAACCCAATGGTTGAACCAAGTGAAATTAAATTAAATGCAGACAGAGTAAAGTATTGGTTATCAGTTGGTGCACAACCAACAGAAACCGCAAAAGAATTGCTTATTAAAGCAAATGTTATTGCAAGAAAATAATTATATTTTAAATTCAATAAATAATTGTAGTTTATTTATAAGAATTATTTTTGTTGTAAAATATGGTAATTGCCAACTATTTGTTTAATGTGTTTAAGTAAATTTACCATAATTTGCAAAAATCTTAAATAAGGAAAAGGTAATAAAGATGAAGAACATTATTTTAAGTTTGGTAAAAGGCTTATGTAATAATGAAGAAAAAGTTGAAGTTAGTGAAGAAATAAAAGGTAATTTATGTATTTATCACGTTAAAGTTGATGAAGATGACATGGGTCGAGTAATCGGAGCTGGCGGAAAAAATATAAATGCAATCACAACTTTAATTAAATCTTTTGGCTTTAAAAAAGATAATAAATTAAGATATATTATTAAAATTAATGATGAACAAAAAAATGAGGTATTATTGTAATTTTGTTTATTTTTTTTGGGAGGCAATAAAATTGAACGATTATACAGAGATATGTCGAATATTGAAACCACAAGGATTGGACGGTGAAATCAAAGCAAAAATTTTATCGGATAATGATGATCAGTTAAAAGATATTATCTATTTATATTTAGGCAATAATCATGAAAAACTTGACGTTGAATATATAAATTCACGACAAGGTTTTTCTATCATTAAATTTAAAAAATTTAATAAAATCGAAGATGTGGAACATTTAAGAAATCAGTATTTATTTATAGACAAAACACAAATTAGAAAATTATCTGAAAATGAATGGTTTATTAATGATATAATAGGTTGTAATTTAATAAATGAAAAAGATGAAATAATTGGTGAAATACTGGATATTGAGGATTATAGCGTTGTTAAAAATGTTGTTGCAAAAAAGTTAGATTGCGAATTTAGCTTTCCTTTTTTGGATAGTGTTATTTTAAAGGTTGATATAAAAAACAAAGCAGTATTTATAAATTCAGATAGATTAGATGAGGTAATAGTTGTTGAAGATTGACATTTTAACTATATTTCCTTTAATGCTTGAACCATTAAAACAAAGCATAATTGGACGTGCGATTGAAAATTCAAAAATAGAAATTAATATTGTTGATTTTAGAGAATTTTCAACAAATAAGCATAAAAAAGTTGATGATTATACTTATGGTGGGGGTAATGGAATGCTGTTAACTCCTCAACCTATAATTGATGCAATAATAAGTCTTAAAACCAAAAATTCATATGTCGTTTATCTTTCACCATGTGGAAAAATTTTTAATCAAGAAAAAGCTAAAGAATTATCAAAAATTGAGCATTTAATTTTGATATGTGGGCATTATGAGGGGATTGATCAAAGGATTATTGACAATTATGTTGACGAGGAAATTTCAATCGGTGATTATATTTTAACTTGTGGTGAAATTCCTGCCATGGTTTTAGTTGACTCAATAGTTAGGTTACTACCTAGCGTTTTGCATAACGACAAATCAAAGACTACTGAAAGTTTTGAAAATAATTTATTGGAATACCCGCAATATACAAGGCCACAAAATTTTAGAGGCATGATAGTTCCAGAAGTATTAATTAATGGCAACCATCAAGAAGTTGATAAATGGCGTGAAAATCAGGCATTAATTAAAACTAAAAAAAATAGACCTGATTTATTAAACAAATAAACGATTATTAGGAGTTAATATGTTAATACAATGGTTTCCCGGGCACATGAATAAAAGTTTACGTGAGATGAAAGATGATCTGAAACTTATTGATACTATCATTTATGTTTTAGATGCTAGAGCACCTATTTCAAGTATTAATTATGAATTTCAAAATATCATAGATAATAGACCCGTTATATATATTCTTAATAAGGCCGATTTGATTAGCCGAGATGATTTATCTAAATATATAAATTATTTTAAAAATTTAAAATTTGAATGTATTCCTTTAAATTCAACTGTATCTTTTTCAACAAAAATATTAGTTAATACCATAAACAGATTGTTTAAAGAAAAAATTGATAAAAGTCATGAAAAAGGAATAAATCTTGTTATACGTTCTATGGTTATTGGTGTTCCAAACTGCGGTAAAAGCACAATTATTAACAATATGTGTGGACAAAAAAAGGCATTAACAGGTGATAAACCAGGTATCACAAAGGGCAGACAATGGGTTAAAATTGCTAATCATATTGAACTTTTGGATACACCGGGCATCTTAGTCCCTAATTTTGAAGATGAAAAAACAGCACAAAATTTAGCTTATATCGGAAGTATTAAAGATGATGTAATAGATATTGAAACACTGTCACTTCATTTTATAGATGACCTTAAAAATATTTATTTTGATAAATTAGTTAATCGTTATAGTTTGAAAGCTGACAAAAATGATGAAAATTTAAAAATTTTGAAAGAAATTTGTCATAACAGAGGATTGCTTATAAGTGGCGGGGAATACGATTTACTAAGAGGTGCAAAGCTTTTATTAGATGATTTTAGAAAAGGAAGATTAGGGCAAATTGCATTAGATGAAGTAAAATAATTAAATTAAATTAATAAACAAGTAGCAAATATTTTAAGGTTGAAAAGAAGTGAAATATAAATGTTGGAATTTGAAGAAAAATATTTAATTCAAGGTTATAAGTTAATTGCTGGTATGGACGAGGTAGGCCGGGGTCCATTAGCAGGTCCCGTTTGTTGTGCGTGCGTAATAATGCCTTTAAATAATTTAATAAAAGGTGTAAAAGACAGTAAAAAATTACTGGAGAATAAAAGAAATGAATTGGCGGTTAAAATAAGTGAGCAAGCAATTTGTTTTGCAATAGAATACGTTGATAATAATATAATTGATGAAATTAATATTTTAAATGCAACAAAACTTGCTATGAATAAATGTGTTCAAAAAATGGTAATTCAACCTGATATGGTATTAATAGATTATGTGGCTAAGCCTAATTTTCAATTTAATTATGAAACAATTGTAAAAGGGGATAATTTAAGCTATAATATAGCCTGTGCATCAATAATCGCAAAAGTTGCACGGGATAAGCTTATGAAAGATTATAGTTTAATTTATCCACAATTTGGATTTGAAAAGCATAAGGGCTATGGAACACAAGCACATTATTCTGCTCTATCTAGTTATGGACCTTGTGAATTACATAGAAAAACATTTATAAAGTAGGTAAAATATGTTCTTTATACATAAAAAGGATAATCTAAAAGCGTTAAATACCTCTGATAATGGTGATATAAAATTAAAAAAAGCTATTGACAAAAGAGAAACAAAAGCTTTAAATACTATTGAAAAGGATAAGTTAAAATCATTAAATACAATAGAAAAGGGTGCTATTGGCGAAAAAATGGCACTAAAATTTTTAAAAAAACAAAAGTATAAAATTATTGAAACAAATTTTAGAACCAAATTTGGCGAAATTGATATTATCGCAAAAAATGAAAAAATTTTATCTTTTATAGAAGTAAAATGGAGAAGTAATATTTCATTTGGACAGCCAAGCGAAGCTGTAGATTATAAAAAACAACATAATATAAGAACGAATGCGGTTATTTTTATTCAAAATAATAATATAAGCTATGATGGCGTTCGATTTGATATCGTCGAAATAATAGGTGATAAAATTAATTTACTTAAAAATGCGTTTTAAAAAGGAGATAACAGAATTATGATAGACGAAAAAACATGCTTAGGCTGTGGACTTTGTATTAATAATTGTCCAGTTGGTGCAATTTCATTTAATACTAATGGCAAAGCAGTGATAGACAAAACAAAGTGTATTAATTGTGGAACATGTCAAAATTTATGCCCAGTTAATGCAATTGATTTAAGTAAATAAAATTTTATTTTTATAAAAAATATAGCTTAAATTATTAAAATAAAAGCCAAATACTTATTTACTTCTATTAGATGCAAATATAGAATTAATTATTGTTGGCATGTCAAAACTTTGATTATTTTGAAATAAAACTTGATTGATTGCATGTCAAAATTTTAATTATATTGAAATAGAACTTGATTGGAGAACTTGATTGGTTGGCATGTCAAAACTTTGATTATAAAAATATAATTTTAATCAGCATATTAATACTTTAAATAAAACTAAATTTAATTAATAATTCTTTGTGTGTTTTTAATTTATATAAGGTATTAATTTGTTTTCATTGTAAAATATTATTAAGTAATACAAAAAAACGAATAAAGCAAAATTAATTTGGTAGATTATAATAGTTTCTATGAATAATATGATTTTAAGTAAATAAAACTGCTTGTATTTAGATTAAATATGTGATAAAATTAAATAAGAATTATAGATAAAAAAAATGAGGTGAATTTTGAAGAATATTGCAATAATTTTGCTAGAACCAGAAAATATCAGAATGGTTTTAGCGCATGTTCAAACAGATAAGTATTTCGTTATTTATGACGAAATTGAAGAAACAATTAAACTTGCAAGTGATTTAGAAAGAGATGGAATTATAAAGCCGAACCAAATTAGTTCTGCTTTAAAAATATTAAAAACTTATAAAAAATTATGTGAAAAGCAGAATATCAATGAAATTTATGCTTATGCACTTAATTTTGTCAATGAGGCAAAAAATCAAAGAAGTTTTATTGAAGAAATTGAATCAGCTTGTAGTTTGCAGTTTACTATAATTGATCATAATGAACAAATTGAAGCAATGTATCTTGCCGTTACAAATTCAATAGATTTATCACGGGGTATTTTAATTAATATTGACAATAATGAAACACATATTATTAGATACAATCGAAGAAATATAATCGACAGATTTATTTTGCCTTATGGTGCAATGAATTTAGCTGAGCTTTTTATTAGTTATAGTACCGATCCTGAAAAGTGTTGTGAAGAAATGACTAACTTTATATATGAAAGATTAGGCGAAACAAAATTTTTTGAGCCAACCGAAGAAGAATTTAATTTAGTTGGAATTGGAAAAGTTTTTTCAATGCTAACGAAATTAAGCAAAAAAGTAAAAAAATATTCAATTGATTTAGATCATAATTATTTAATGAATCAAAATGATTTTAAAAACGTATTTGATATAATTAAAGTTTTGGATATTGATAAAACTAAAAAACTAAAAGGGATATCAGAAGAAAGAGCAGATATGCTTGCAAGTGGGCTATGTATTATCAGAGGAATTTTAAAATTATTACCAGAAAATAATATAATTTATAGTGCTTGTGGACTTCAAGAAGGTTTAATTTATAAAGTTTTAGCTGATAATACAGAGGAAAAAAGTCTTGCCGATCTTTTAACAACTAGCTTAAAATCTATTACATCATTTTATAATGTTAGTAAACAAAATGGTGAAAAAGTGGCGGAAATATCAAATTTAGTATTTAGACAATTAAAGGTATTACACAAATTATCAAGACCATATTTAAGAGCATTAAAAATTGCTTCATACTTATACGCATGTGGCGAATCTGTATGTTTATCAAACTTAAACAAGTCGAGTGCCTTTATAGTTTTGAATTCTAACATTTATGGTGCTAGTCATAAAGAAATAGTTCTTGCAAGTTTTATATTGAGTTCTTTAAATGGCAATGAATTTAACCTTGCTGAATGGGTAAAATACAAAGATGTTTTTGTTGATGCTGATTTAGAGGCTATGAAAAGACTCGCAGTGATTTTGAAAATTGCAATTGGGCTTGATTTAACGCAAAACGGTAATATTACTGATATTATCTGCGACGTTTTAGGTGATTCAGTGATAATGAAAACTACCGCTAATTGTGATATATCATTTGAAATAAAACATGCATTAAGATCCTCAATAGATTTTAAAAAAGCTTTTGGCAAATATTTAGAAATATTATAAGAGGAAATTTTATGAAAACCGAATTGACTATAGAGTTAGGTTCTAGTTTTATTAGAATATATAAAAACAATTTTGGTAAAATAGTTGATGAACCAAATGTTTTGATTGAAAAGAAAGACTCAAAACACAGGGAGTTTGTTGCTTTTGGAAATGATGCAAAAGAGAAAATCGGCAAGTTACTTCAAGATGAGCGTTATATATTTCCTGTTAAAGAAGGGAAAATTGTTGACTATAATGCATGCAAAAGAATCCTTGATTTTTTTTTGCATGGTAAAATTGGATCAAAAAATTTAATAAAGAAATCTTGTGTTATAGTTGTTGTATCATGTGGATTAGACGTTTGTAATTTAAAAATGTTTCAAAATTTATTTTTTGAAGTTGGATTTGGTCAAGTATTTTTAGTTCCTCAAGTTATAGCTATTGCAAAACAAATAAATCAAGCAGAAAATGATGCCGATTTAATAATTGATATTGGTGGTGGTAAAACGGAAATTGCTATAGTTACAAACAATATGATTATAAATGGCTTTGCAATAAATATAGGCGGAAATTTAATGGATCTGGGTATTATAGATGCTTTGAAAATTGATAAAAAAATTATTGTTTCAACAAAAATTGCAGAAAAAATCAAGATAAACGTTGCAAGTTTATATTCAAGTGACACATCTTTGACAAAAATTTGGGCACAGGATATATCGACAAACCTGCCCAAAACTGTAACAATATCATCAAAAGATATCTCAAATATATTCTTAGAAATTCACCAAGTAATAATGAATGCTATCAAAGCCTTAATATCAGACGTGTCTATGGAAATTGTCACTCAAATATCAAAGCGTGGCGTTTTTTATTCAGGATCAGGAATTGTTGCTGGTCTTGAAAAGTATACAAAATTAGAAGTGGGGATAAAAGCTTCTATAATAAATTCGAAAGGGGAAAGTGCAGTGCTCGGTGCAATGAAATTTTTTGATAATTATTCTGTTTTAAACACTATTGCTTATAAATTAAATTGATATTATTATAACAATTAAAGTATAAAATATTCAGCCTATAAATTTTTAAATAATTATGTAAAATAAGACTGCTGTGTAAAATTTGCACAGTTTTTTTGTAATTTGTTAAATCAATAGTCTAATTTATAAAAAATGCCCATAAATATATTATGGTGAATTATGAACTTTTTAGAAGATATTAATCAAAAATTAAAAGCCAATGATTTAATTAATGTTATAACCTTTAAAATGTATATGATAGGCAATAAAAAATTGTATATTTTCGGCATTCGTGAAGTATCATTATTTACCAAAGATGAAATTCAATTCAATATAAAGAATGGCAAGATAATAATTTTTGGTGAAAATTTATCTTTTGATGAATTATCCAAGTCGGAAGCGATTGTTTCCGGAAAAATTATTAAATTTGAAATAGTATAGGTTTAGACATGATTATCGATGTAAAAAGTTTAATTAAAATTGAGGGTCTTAATCTTGATTATATTATTAAAAAAATAGTATCCAATAATATTTTTATTTGGCAAGTTAAAAAAGTAGATAATAAGACATTAAATTTTGTTACATATAAAAAAAATTTAAGTAAGTTGTTTGATTTATTAAGCAATAAGTGTTATAATATTTCTGTAGTTGACAGGGTGGATTTTGCATTTGTATTAAATATTTTTAAAGCAAGAGTTGGATTATGTATAGGCTTAGTTATTTCTATTCTTTTATCTACAATATATTCTCAATTTGTTTGGCAGATTGAGGTTGTTGGGCTTGAAAGTCAAGAGTTAAAGCAAGTATATCAAGTATTGTATGACTTAAAAGTAAACGAGGGTAACTTAAAATATAATGTTGACTTAAATGTTTTAGAAAATGAAATACTTAATAAAATTACTAATTTAAGTTATGTTGATGCAAATATTTGTGGTACTACTTTATTAATTAATGCAAAAGAAAAATTGCCTAATGAAGTTATTGATACCGAACTTAATCCTATTATTTCTGAATACAATGGCGTTATTTACTCAATCAAACTTAAGTCAGGAACTTCTTTAGTTGAAGCTAATGACAAAATACTAGTTGGGCAGACATTAGTTGGTAATTATATTACAGATTATTCAGGCAACAAAACAACTTGTTTGGCTGATGCCAAAATTGTTCTTGATGTTTATTTCACATCTTCATTTTTGTGGCAAAATGAAACTACGAGTCTGATTAGGACTAATAATAAAATAATTACAAATTCTTTAAATGTATTTGGAATTAAACTAAATACAAGCAAAAAAATTAATTTTATTAATTATGAAACGGAAACAACCACACAATACTTGTGTAATTATTCTTTACCTATTAAAGTTATTACAACGACGCATTATGAATTAATTCAAAAAACAGTTCAACATGATTTTGACAACGAAATTAATGATATTATTGATGTTTTGTATTCGAATTGTGAAGAACAAATTAATATAAGTGAATATGAGTTAATTGATAAATTTTATACTGTGACAAATTTTGACACGTATAAAAACATTGAATGTGTTATGAAAGTAAGACTTGAAATTTAAACTAAAATTAGCAAAGTGGCCAAAATTAAAATGGTATGGGTGAAAAAAATGATAAAGATTATTAATGAACTTGGAATTGTTGTTGATGAAAAAAAACTAAATATTACAATGAAAAGTGCTTGCGAAGTATTAGGGCAAAATGTCAATAAAATTGTAACGATTCTTTCGTTTGTGAGTAGAGAAAAAATCCAAGAAATAAATAAAGAATATAGACATAAAGATAAAGTGACTGATGTAATTTCATTTAGAATGCTAGACAATGTCTTAACAACTAAAATTAATAAATCAAATTATCCGTATGATTATGACAGAGAGACAAAAAAAATCTTTTTAGGTGAAATTTTTATATGTTATGATGTTGCGGTTGAACAAAGCAAAGAATATGGACATTCAGTTGAAAGAGAAATAAATTTTTTGTTTGCTCATGGTTTGTTACATTTGTGTGGGTTTGACCATGAAGATGATGAAGAAAGAAAATTAATGAATGAATACGAAGACAAAATCATGGCAAAATCAAAATTATTAAGATAAATGATTTTAGATTAGTGATAAATAAATATAATAAAAAATAATTTAATTATTTATAAAAAAAATAAAAGAACAAATTTTATAATGAAATCAAATAAAATTTAAAACAAAATAAGCAAGTAAAATTTAACTTTTTTAAAAACAAATAAAATAATAAAAAATTTAAGATAAAGGAAGAAGGATATGGAGTTTAAATCAGGATTTGTTGCAATTGTAGGGTTACCAAATGTTGGAAAATCAACACTTGTTAATGCACTTTTAAAGAAAAAAGTGTCAATTGTAACACCAAAACCTCAAACAACAAGAAATAAAGTAATGGCAGTTTATAATGAACCAAATACTCAAATAGTATTTGTTGATACACCGGGTGTACACAAGTCAAAAAGCACTTTAGATAAATATATGGAAAAATCAATTGAAATCGCAACTAGTGATGTTGACTTGATATTATTAATGGTCGATGGCTCAAAAGTTTTATACGAACAAGTTAATATATTATTAAATAAATTTAAAAACTGTAAAGCGCCGATGTTTTTAGTTGTTAACAAAATTGATGAAACTTCTATTGATATTGTATATCCACAAATTGAAAAATTGCAAAATCCTATTTTTAAGGAAATAGTTTTTATTTCAGCAACAAAGAGGAAAAATCTTGATAAATTAATCGATTTAATTAAGCCGTATCTTAATGATAATATAAAATATTTTAGTGAAGATGAATATAGTGACAAGAATAACATTTTTTTGATTAGTGAAATAATTAGAGAAAAGGCATTATATTTAATTCAACAAGAAATACCACATGGAATAGCTATAAAAGTTGAAAAAATTGAAAAAAATGGAACTATCTTAAATATAGCATGCACTATTTTTTGTGAAAAGCAAAGTCATAAAGCGATAATTATAGGTAAAGATGGGAGTATGATTAAATTGATAGGTCAGAAAGCAAGAATGGAACTTGAAAAAATTCTTAATAGCAAAATTTATCTTGAATTATGGGTTAAAGTAAAGGAAAATTGGAGGGATTTGCCATCAACTTTACAAGATATTGGGTATGACCCAAAAGACATTTAATTTGATTATATATAATTCAATTTTTTTAAATGTTAACTGAACAGTTATATATAAATGGTTTAAAGATATTCGATAATGAAATCCAAATTATTTTATAAAAATCAATAAATGAATTTCTTTAATAGAATTAATGAATTTGCCTAAAGTATTTCATGATAAAGGATAAAATTTATATAATAATAAATAAATTTATGTAATTTACATATAATAGAATGGAGGGATTTATGGATTATGATAATATAAAATTTGATGAACTTTTAAAAGCATATTTTATTGCAACAAATTGTCAAAATTTAGGTCTTTGGAATCTTAGAAGTGCAATACTTAATCCAGAAAATTATCCGTTTTTGACAGAGAATTTGGATAAAGATTTAGATTAACAAAAGCCATCTATTTTTAATAAATATTATATTTAAAACCAAAACGATTGTTTAAAATTTTATACATTAAATATTATATCTAAACCAATTGTTTAAAATTTTATACATTAAATATTATATCTAAAACAATTGTTTAAAATTTTATTCATTAAATATTATATACATAATTATGTATACTTATTTAATTTAGAATTAAAATGTTATATGTAACATTATAAAGAAAAAAATTAACGATATTAATTGAGAGTAAACTATGGGAAAAAAACTCGATGGAATTGTCATTTTCAGTAAAGATTATATGGAAAATGATAAATTAATCACAATATTAACGCAAGAGGGGATATTGTCTTGTAAATTAATAGGCTGTAAAAAAAATAATGCTAGATACAAATCAGCAAGTCAAATTTTCTTTTTTGCAGAATTTATTTTAACAAAAAACAACTCCCTTTTTTATACCATTACAAATGTATCCAGTAAAGATTCATTTATGCAAATTACGGAAAATTATGCAAGTTTTTTAGTTGCATCAGAAATTTGCAAATTAGTTAATAAAACAAAATGCAGTGACGATTTATATGAAACAATTTTTTTATACGTTTTAAAATCTTTTTATTCATTAAAACTATACCCATTGAAAAGCAAAATTATTTATCAAAAGTTTTATTTAAACTTTTTATCATTACTCGGGTATTCTCTAAATGTTGAACAGTGCTCTGATTGTGGATTGATTTTTAAACAAAATGAAAAAATATTTTTTAATCCTGATAATAATTGTTTCTCATGTAATTTTCATAGAATGCCATACAGTAAAGAATTAACAAATAATTCTTATATTAAAGCATTAAAAAAGAATAAATTAGAATCTTTACTAAATAATGAATACAATAAACAATTTATTGATGAGTTGGATATTATATTAAAATCGATTGAAATTAATTAAGCAAGCATACAACAATAAAATAATGGCTACTATAATAAAGAAACCTTTCAGAAAGTCACTTCATTATAAAGTAAGCCATTTTTTTTAATTATTCGTATATAATCAATTTTTTGCACAATTATTCTTGTTTTAATATTAAATTTGTTTTCAAATTAAAAAATTCTTATAATAAAATAAAATTTATAATATAATAAAATAAAATTTATAATAAAAAAACAGTCATTGTCTATTTTTTATTTAAAAAATAGTTTTTATATTATTTTCTTTTTAAGAAATTTTTATTTATTACAAAGCTTTTTGAGTATCCATTTGGGTTCGGTTTTCCGTGAGTGCTTTTTCTTGAAAATATTTTGCTTTATATTCTTTATATTTGTCTGACAAGTGTAGTATGTACATTTGTCTTGCTCGGTCATCCAAACTAATCATTAACTCTTTATCAAGTAGTTGAGAAATCGGTGAAACAGTGTCACAATCTTTTTCTAAAATTTCACACACTTTCTTATACAATTTTTCATTTTCCAAAGAAATATATGTTCCACCATGAAGTTCAATGTTTAATTTAGATTTAAATTCATCATTGACACGATTTGTATCTTTACCTAAATTTGAAGCACTTTCTATTAAGTGTTTTCTTTTTTCATTAACTTGTGTCCAATATCCATTCTTTAAACGTTCTTTAGCCTTTTTGGCATAATCTTTTAAATTCAAAGGTTCCATTTATTTCTCCTTGATACAAATAAAGTTTATCAGTAAAAAAAAATAAAAACAAGCAATTTATACATGAATTTCATAAGTGACAAAGGTTCTAATTTTTCGACAATAATCTCATTTATTAATATTTTCTTTAAAAAAATATAAAAAGTTAAAAAATAATTTTTTCAAATACTTTTTAATAAGAATTGCTTTTCATATTAAAAATAACTAGCTTCGATTTTTTAATTTAATAAAGAATAATTAATAGACAAATAAAAAAACTGCATAACGTAAATAATTTAACGTTTTGCAGTATAATCTATTAGTTGCTATATTTACGAATTCTCTTTTTAGCAGCCTCATCTTTCTTTTTGCGTTTAACACTAGGTTTTTCATACGCTTCTTTTTTGCGTATGTCACCAATAATGCCATCTTTTTGGCACTTGCGTTTAAAACGTTTCATTGCACTTTCAATGCTTTCATTTGAACCAACTTTAACGGAAGTCATTTAACTCTCACCACCTATTTATGAATTTAATACATATTATCAAATTTTACAGAATTTGTCAAGCATAATAGCGAACTTCTCAATTTTTAAAAAATAGAATTTTATTTAATATTAATTTTGCAATAGTAATTCAATAAGTTTTATTTGAAAATAGTAATTCAATAAATTTAAAAAGAAATACATGCTTAATAAGAAGAATCATTTTTTAGTTTGATTTTTCAATATTTTTAAATAATTTGACTTGTTTCAAAAAATATTAAATATTTAATTAGCTTTTTATGTTAATTTAACTTCATTTAAATAAGTTTTCTATATCGCCGGCACCAATAAGCAAAATTAAATTTTTTGATTCATAAAATGGTATAAGTTTTGTTCTACAATTATCAAAATTTTCGCAATAATAAACGTTTTCTTTTTTATTCAATAAGCTTTTAAATAAATCATATGCAGTTCCACCATCAATAATTTTTTCTCTAGCTGAATAGGTTGGCAAAATGAATAAATAATCACATAGACCGAAACATTCCAAAAACTCATCAAATAAAGTTAGTGTTCTGGAATAAGTATGTGGTTGAAATACGACGATTAAGTTTTCATACTTAGAGATTTTTTTTGAGGCTGAAATACAGGACTTTATTTGCGTTGGATGATGAGCATAATCTTTATAAATATCTGCTTTTTTTATTTTTTTGATAAAATCAAATCGCCTTTCTACATTTTTAAATGTTTTTAAACTATTTTTAATCGTATTAACATCAACGCCTAAACTATAAGTTACACAAGTTGCAACTAGTGCATTAAAAATATTATATTCTCCAATTAAATTTAATTTTACATTAAACAATTTAAGCTTATTATGATAAAAATCAGCCGAATAAGTACCATTATTTTCCTTTAAATTGTCATAGTAATAATCATAATCGATTGAATTCCCAAATGTTATTGTTTTATCATTTTTTGTCATTAATTTTTTATCTACAAGTTGCCCGTTAATAAATGTTATTTTTTTAGTTTGACTTTTAAATTGATTAAAAGTAGTAATTAATTCATCATAATTTTTATAGCAATCCATATGGTCTTTTTCAACATTTAAAATTATTGCATAATCTGCTTGTATATGCAATAAATTTTTTTTGTATTCACATGCTTCTGTTACAAAATAATTGATTTTCCCCATTTTAAATCCGCTATTATATTCTTTAATTACTCCGCCAACGTGTATTGTTGGTTGTAAATTAGCGTCAGTCAAAATTTTGCCTATCATACTAGTTGTTGTGGTTTTCCCATGCGTTCCACTTATTGCAATAACATTTTTAAATTGTCTTGAAATAATTCCTAGATAAATTGCTCTTTCTATTGTCGGGATATTGTTATTTCTAGCAAAAATAAGCTCAACATTATCATCTGATATTGCACTATTATATACAACTAAATCCACATTCTTTATATTTTTAGAGTTGTGACCAATATAAATGGTAATATTTTTTGAACGCAAAAAATCAGTATAATCACTTGACTTTAAATCAGATCCGCTAACAATATGATTCATGGATTTAGTAAACAAAGCAAGCCCTGACATACTCGCTCCACCAATTCCTATAAAATAAATGTGTATAACATTTTTAATTACTCTCATGATAATAAAATATGCAATATTGTTTACTCATGTTATAACTTATACAAATTTAATAAGTGTTTTTAATAATTACAATAATTTGTGTGATACTAAAACATGAGGAAATAAATAATGACTTTCAACATAAAAAAGACATTAGGTTTTTTTATTATTATCACTTTTATTGTTATGATTTGGCTATTACCTGTTGCATATATTAGGTCTTTGCCTGAAGCTTTAATATTAAATGAAAGCGAAATACAAAGTCTATGCACATCAAAAGACTTACATTCATTAGTTACTGCAAAATATCAACCGCAAAGTGTTTACACATCGACAAATTGCGATAGTCTTAATTATGGAACTATCGATTATAAATTATTTAATCTTTTTCCTGTTAAATCAGTTAATGTTTACGAAGTATTTGATGATAAAATCTATGCTTGTGGTAAAACTGTTGGTATAAGTTTGCAAAGCAAAGGCGTTGTCATCACTGGAATGAATCCTATTTTGACACAAGATGGTAAAGTGATGGCTGGAAGTAATTTACAAGTTGGAGATATATTATGCGAGATTGAAGGCGAACCAGTTAATGATGCTAAAGCAATTAATGTAATTATTAACAAAGCTGAATATGTCGGCAAAGAATTAGTTGTAAAAGCAAAAAGAAATTCAGAAAATTATTATACAACAATTAAACCTATAAAAGATATTCAAACAAATGAATATAAACTAGGGTTATGGGTTCGAGATGAAGCTTCAGGAGTTGGAACTGTAACTTATATAAGGCCCGATAATTTAAGATTTGGTGCACTTGGGCACCCAATTTCAGATTTAGACACGGGAACTGCTCTTGATGTCTTTAATGGTAATTTATATAAATGCAATGTATTAAGCATATCCAAAGGAATAAAAGGGAAAGCAGGGGAAATAAAGGGACTATTTTTGCAAAATGGAAAAACTTTAGGCGATGTTGATGAAAATAATCAATTTGGTGTTTTCGGGCAAGTTGATGAAAATTCAGATTTGTTAAATAGTTGTAAATTATATAAAATAGGCGGGAAAATTAGTGCAAAACCTGGTAAGGCACAAATATTATGTTGCCTTGACGGTGTCAATGTTGAGGAATTTGACATAGAAATAATAAAGACTAATTATCAATCAACAAGCAATGATAAAAGCATGGTTATTAAAATTACTGATAAAGAGCTAATTAAGCAAACTGGAGGAATAGTGCAAGGCATGAGTGGAAGCCCAATAATTCAAAATGGTAAACTTATAGGAGCAGTTACGCACGTGTTTGTCAATGATCCAACAAAAGGGTTTGGAGTATACTTAGACTGGATGATTAATAATTAACTTTTAATTATAAAAAGGCAAAATAATTCAAAAAAAGTTAAATTATTTTTGGCTAGAAATCTAATGTTAGCATAATATAAATATGAGAGTATAAAATTTAGGAGTTAACTATGGTTGAAAAAAGTATAATTATTGAAAGAGAACAAGCAAAATTAATCAATAATTTAAAAACCTCAATAGTGAAATTAGGAGTAAAAAATAAAGCAAAGCATGTTGTTTGTGATTATTGTGATGAGGTTTATTACTATTTTTCTTTTGCATTTTTAGATAAATATAAAGATGAAATAGATAAAATTATATTAGAAGAACTTTCAAATATTTATATTTATAATCATAAATTCAATTATTTTAATAAAAACATTAAATTTGATCAAATTGATGATACTTATAGAATGGCGTTTATTAAAGCACTAGTCCATTTTGATAAAATTCAAGATAGAGAATTTATCAAATATGAGTTAAAATATGACAATATTAATGTAAATTCATTTTATAAATTTAAGTTGAAATGCCTAGAAGAAAGGTGGGAAGAAATAGTAATAATGACAAATGAAAATTCTGCTTATTTATTGTCAACATCATCTTTTTTAGAATTATTAAAATTTTTAGTTAAAAATATTGAAGTATCTTTTGATATACTAAATGTTTATCTTGACAATAAAAAAATTAAAGTAATAAATCAAGAAAATGATATTGTATTTGAATGTTCGATACCAAAAGAAAAATTGAGTGCATTTTTCATTCAAATATTAATTGAATATTCTGCTAAAGAAGTTAATATCTATGCAAATTATAATCAAAGAAAATCATTAGCCATACTAAATAAAATATTTGATAATAAAATCAATTTTTTTGCATCTCCTATAATTAATTAAATAAAACATGTATGTTGTTGCGGATTAAAATATAATAGCAACACATTTATAAATAATTAAAAAATGATAATAATTTAAATATATAAATTATTGCTTTCTTAAAAAATCATATTACAAGTTATTTTAAAAAAAAATTTTAAAGAAAATAATATTTTATAAATTTTGGTTGTAATTTGTCATAATTGTTAAATATAACAACTAATAAAACTAATATTAACATTTTTATTATTTGAAAAGAATTAATATAAATTTTTAACATTTTTTTATTTTAGCGACATATAATTATTTTGTGAATGAAAACTTTATTTGTATAATGGATAGTGGGGCTGGTGGAATCTTAGTTTTAAACTTAACGAAAATACTTTTACCAAATGAAAACCTGTTATATTTTGCTGATTTTTTAAATTCACCTTATGGTAATAAAAAACCAAGCACAATAAGTAATATAATGTTTAATAATATAAAACATTTAAATAATCATTTTAAAATTAAATTATACGTAATCGCATGTAACACTGCAACTGCAACAAGTTTAGATTATCTTAGACGTAATTTTCCTGATCAAATATTTGTTGGAATTGAACCGGCAATTAAGCCTGCTTTTGAAACAAATTATAATACTTTAGTTTTATCTACATATACAACATTTAGATATTCAAAATTAATAAAAAAATACAGAGAATTAAACAGTCAAAAATTGTTTTTTTATCCTTTTAAATCACTTGCAAAAACCATTGACAAAAATCTATTTAATCAAAGCAATTTATTATCTCATTTAACTGTTTTAAAAAAATACAAAAAGCACAACATAAAAAATGTTGTGCTTGGTTGCACGCATTTTAATTTAATTAAAGAACAAATTTCTTCAATTTTAAGTAATGTTGAATTTTTTGAAAGTTCAGGCGGAGTTGTTAAAAGAATCCAGCAGTTATTAATAGAAAATGATTTAATTAATTCACAAAATGAACTAGGCAAAGTGGATATTATTTCAAGCTCAAACAATAGTGTTTTTATAAGCCAATTACAAAAATTAATCATTAAATAGTTTATTTCTATCAATTAAAAATTTATCTAAATTATTGATATATGTATGAATGTCTTTTGCATTTGCATGTCGCTCAATACGATTTTCTTTTGTAAATACTCTTTTACTAATCGCGTTTGCACCGCATGCAAGAATTGTTTTTGATTCTTCCATACTATCAATATTAAATTCACACTTATAATTATTTTTAGTAAAACCAACATTTTCAAGATTACCAAGCATATATTTTTGTCTATACATATAATATGGTTTAAAACCATAAGCCTGCAATTTTCTTCTAGCATAATTAACCATTTGATTGACAATTTTGTCGTTTCTTTTCAAGGTCTTATCTTTTGCCAAGGTGGACTTTTTCTTTAATGCTAATGTATGCACTGTTATGTTTTCTGGATTAAGTTTAATAATTTGGTTAATTGTATATTTAAAACTTTTAAAACTGTCCTTTGGTAAACCTGCAATAGTGTCCATATTTATAACAAATTTAAATTTTCTTGCAAGAATAAATGCATTAAAAATATCTTGCTTAGAATGACATCGCCCGATTTCTTTTAAAACATTTTCATTGAAAGTTTGTGGATTAATGCTTATTCTGGTAACACCATGGTTATTTAATACATTCAATTTATCAATATCTATAGTGTCAGGTCTGCCTGCTTCAACCGTAAATTCAGTCACTTTAAAGTCAATTTTAGATAAAATCAATTCTAATTCATCTGCTGTGAAAGAAGTGGGCGTTCCTCCACCGATATAAATATTATCAACAATATAATTATTTTTTTTGATAATTAATTTAGCATTTTCTATATCCTTTAATAAAGCATTAATATAAGGAGATATCAATGTTCTGTTTTTATCAATTTGTGCAGAAATAAATGAACAATACGAACATCTTGTCGTGCAAAATGGAATATTTATATAAAAATCAATATGGTTTTCATTTTTGTTTAATGATTTTTGTGTTTTTAAAATATCAATTACAAGATTTGCCTTGTTTTTTTTAAGATAAAAATCTTCAACTAAAATTTTAAAAATTAATTTGTAAACATCAAGGTCATTTAATTTCGTGTTTTCACATTTTATTTCATTGTAAAATTCCCAAGCAAGTTTAGTTGGTCGAATGCCAGTTAAAGCCCCCCAATCTAATTTTTTCCTCAAAAATCTTGATAGAGCTAAATATAAGCAAATTTTTGAATATCGTTTAACAAGCCGTTTTTTCGTTTTATCTGCTAAATTGTCTAAGTTATCAACTTTTTTATTTCTTGCAAAACTATACACTTTATTTTTTTTAAAATTTTTAATTTCAACCTTATTAATAATCAAGTCATCTTTTAAAATAACATCAAGATTAATAATTAAAGAATCTTTTTCTTCAACAAACTCAAGTTCAAAATAAAAATTCCTTAATATTTGTTCATAATCGTATCTATATTCTAATAGATTAGTTATAAAATTTATTTTCATAATTATTTCCTCGAATTTACAAAAAACTTATATTTTTCAGAATTTTCCAAATTTGCATTAGTATTTTTATCAATTTTGAATACATTATCATTATGATTTATAATTTTTAATTCTTCAAAGACAAGTAAACATGCAATAAATTGTTTATAATTAAATTTTCCTTTTAATCTTTTAAATAATTCGAATTCATTATCAAAAGTATCGTCATGGCTTAAAATATTTTTAATTGCAAGAAAATATTGTGCAAATAATTCACGCTTTGTATCAATATCAAGTAAAAAGGGATAGTGGTATGGCTTATTGTTAACTAAGATCCTTGCGTGTGTTTTTTCACTTAATTTACTTATTAAACCAAATGAAATGGGATAATCCACAAATATTATATTTTTAAAATTATTAAAATTGTTTTCAATATTTGGATTTATTACAAGAGTATTATGACCCTTGTTTTCCAAAATATCATGCAATTGATAGTTTACTATTTTAGGAGTAAACAATGGATTGTTTGAAATAAAATTGTATGTTTTTTCGCTGTATGTAATAAATAAATTACCATAAACATCATTTATTTTATTAAATATATTTTTTAAGTCTAAAAAGTCAAAAAATTCAATATTTTGTGGCGTTTCAAAACCATATTTTAAATTTAATAATATATCTCCATATAATCTATCTTTATTTTCTATATTTAATGTTTTGGCAGGAATTATATCTTTAAAAAAAATTTTATGTGTTTCAATACCATGGTATAAATTCATTTGAACTTCAATAATTGCTTCTTTTAAAGTGCTTTGGTTCATTAGATCATAATATTGACCAAGATTAAACCCAACTGCTTGAGTATTGGATAAATTTATTGTTAAATGTTTAGGATAATTTTTCATTAAAGTTGTCCAAGTTTTTGCGATTGTTACTCTAAATTTTGGTTTTGGATTTTCGTTGCCAAATGGTTCTAAAAATTCAAGTTGTTTAACAAATGCTTTATTAATCATATTAACATTTATATCTATATCAAAAGGTTTTTTAGGAATAAATAATTCGCTTTTATAATCTTGTTTCATTACTTTTTCAATTCTTTCATTAAACAGTTCGAGATTTTCATATTTTAGTTTTAGACCCGCAGCCATCGTATGTCCGCCAAAAGATTCTAATATATCGCTAAGTTTAGTCAAGGCTGAATGAATATTAATGCTATAAATACTTCTGCCAGAGCCACTAATCATTCCATTATCAACGCTTGAAAACAAAAATGAAGGCCTATAAAACTCCTCTGTAAGTCTTGATGCAATAATACCTAGAACGCCAACATCCCAATTTTCATTATATAAAATAATTACTCTTTTATCTGCTAAATTTTGCTTGTCTAGCATTTCAATGCACTCATCGTAAATTTGATTACACATGTCTTGTCTTTGAGTGTTTAAAGATAGAATTTCGTCGATTATTTCGTCGATTTTCTTGTCATCTTCTTCAAGATATAATTTTAGTGATGTATTAGCATCACCAAGTCTGCCACTTGCGTTAAGTTTAGGTGCTATTTTAAATGAAATTTCATTTGCATTTATTTTTGTTAAGCCGAGTCTATCAAATAGTTTTAAAATACCCTTAGGTGCATTTTTCATGTCTTTTAAACCTAAATATACCATTGCACGATTTTCATCAATCAAGGGAACAATGTCGGCAATAGTTGCAATTGCAACGATGGGCAAATATATACAAGCAGTTTTAAGGTTGGACAAAGCATGGACAAGTTTGAAAGCCATGCCTGTTCCGCATATTTCTTTAAAAGGGTATTCTTGAGTATTACATTTAGCGTTTAATACTATTGTGTCAGGTAAAATTTCTGGGATATCATGATGATCGGTAATAATTACATCAACTTGTTTTGATTTTGCATATTCAACTTCTTTATAACAAGAAATACCACAATCAACAGTGATAATTAATTTTGGATTATATAAACCTATTACCTTATCAAGCGATTCATTAGTTAATCCATAACCATCAATAAATCTGTTTGGAGTAAAATGGTCAACCTTGTAATTTAACGAAAAAAAATGTTTTTTTAAAATTGCAATAGCTGAAATTCCATCAACATCATAATCACCAAATATTAAAATATTTTCGTTATTTTTTATTGCTTCATTAATTCTTGATACAGCTTTATCCATTCCATTTATTAAAAAAGGATCATAAAAATCATTAATTGATGGATTAAGAAATTTGTCAATCTTTTGAATATTATTTATATTTCTTAAATAAAGTAAATCTATTATTTCAGGAATTAACTTATATTTATCACATAAATATTTTTTATCTTCTTTTGTTGGCAGTATATCGCTTGCCTTTTTTACTAATCTCATTTAAGTTATCTCACTTTATTAAAAGAGTATAACAAACTTTTATAGTTTAAGCAAATGAATACATAAAAAAAGGGTAATATTTTTTGCAAATACTTAAATTGATTAATGTTATTTTTTTTAAAATGCTATATTATTACAATAATAAATAATATAATGAGAATAAGCGTCTTTTTTGTTTTTAATTACTTGCAAAATTGAATAATTATTGGTATAATAGTTTAGTATATAAAAGGAGAATGTTATGAATATTTGGCACGATTGTCCAAAAGACAGAATTAATAAAGATGAATTTTGTGCTGTTATTGAAATTGAAGAAGGCAGTAAAGTAAAATATGAATTAGATAAGGAAACAGGAATGCTTATAGTTGATAGAATATTATCAACATCAATGCTTTATCCTGCTAATTATGGATTTATCCCCAAAACTTTAAGTGAAGATAATGACCCACTTGATGTATTGGTTTTATGTAGAGAGAAAATTCTTCCTCTTTCATTAGTTGAATGCATTCCTATTGCTGTATTAAAAATGATTGATGATGGGCAAAATGATGAAAAAATAATTGCTGTTGCAAAAGGTGATAAAGCCTTGAATAAAATTAGATGCATGAAAGAAATACAAGAGCATATTTTTAAAGAAATGGTGCATTTTTTCTCATATTATAAAACTCTAGAAAATAAAAAAACAGAAGTTTTAGGTGTTGAGGATGAAAATTCGGCTAAACAAATAATTGAAGAAGCAATAAAAAGATACGAAGATAAGTATGGTAAATAAAGAATAGGTGTTTAATGAAAACAGTCGTAATTACTGACCCGTTAAATGGATTTGGATTAGAGCTCGCTTCTGATTTAGCACGCGCAGGATATTTTATAATCGGGATGGTTAATAATAGTTCTGAAGTTGAGTTAGTTAAAAAAACAATAAAGACAAGATATAAATTTGCAAATATTGAAGTATTTGTTGGTGATTTTTTTAATGTAAGAGATTTAAGGCAAGCCATTTTGAATATAAAATTAATTTTAACTGAAAATAATTTAGATGGTTTATATGCACTTGTGTGCAATAGACACATGTTTTCTGATATTTATGAATTACAAGAAGATAAGATTGAAGTTCAATTTTTTGAAAATTTTTTAATTAATTTGATGTTAGCTACTTATTTAGAACCTTTATTATTAAAGTTCGAAAATTCGAGAATATTATTCCCAACGGTTGAATCAAAATATTTTGTTGATTTTAATTTTAAAGACAAATTTAAAGAAAATAAATATGTTGGTTATGAAGTATTTGCACAAAGTAAGATGCTTAATTTAATGATTGCAAATGTTTGGAATAAAAAACATGAAAAAGTGAAAATTATTTCATTTATTGATAGATACATTACAAGTGGAAAATTTTTGCATGAGGATAAACCTCAAAGAAGAATATTTAAATCTTCAGAAATGGATAAAATTCGACAAGGGATTGTTGCAATTATTAATTTACCAAAAATTACTGATTTTAAATATAAATATAACAAGCCAATCAATGAAAAATTACCATTATCAAAAGAAAAACAATTAGAACAACTTTGGGATTTATCTATTGAATTAGGTCATTTAAAGTATTAGGAGAAAATATGTTTGTAGATAATGTTAATATTTTTGTAAAAGCGGGAAATGGTGGCGATGGCGCCGTTTCTTTTTATAGAGATAATATGACAATAAATGGCGGTCCAGAT